>Ga0181394_1000063_pt1 | contig 38429 bp, 43 predicted proteins | sample 17SPOviralmetaG_FD_130123 | JGI IMG/M metagenome (GOLD analysis project Ga0181394, IMG submission 130123) | Marine viral communities from the oligotrophic San Pedro Time Series (SPOT) site, San Pedro Channel, CA, USA - 17 SPOT_SRF_2010-11-23 | ecosystem: Environmental > Aquatic > Marine > Strait...
GTCTAGAACTGATGACTGTGTGATGGCACAATGGTTCGTAGAACATAACCTTGAAAAATTATATACGCCTATGTCTGAGCCTCTCAAACTATGGCGACCTTCGTGGGTGACAGAAAGCTAATACATGAAAAGCGCTGAAGAAATTGTAGACCTGTACTATACCAGGTCATCTAATCATGCTGGTGTGAAAGAACGAATGCGTCATATTCGTGACCATTACAACGGTGACGTTATTGTCCCATTACCTGAAATAGATACAACAGAGGCTTCTGCTGTTGCTAATTTGTTAGCGCAGGGTTTAGATCAGACTGCTATGCGTATAGCGTCTGTTACTCCTGATATTGTTTGCCCACCTGAAGATGAGTCATCGAAGCAAGCGCAAAAGTTTGCGTCTATTCGTCGTAAAGCATTGTTTGGTTGGTGGCAGCATTCTCGTATTGATATGCAGCTTGCTAAACGTGCAAGACATCTTATTGGATATGCCAATACTATTGTGCAAATACGATTTGACCATGAAAAGAATTGTCCAACGTGGCATGTGCGTGATCCGTTAACTGCGTATCCGTCTAATTTGCGTGGGTCTGATGACATGACTCCAGCAGATTGCGTGTTTGGTTATGAACGTTCATACGGTTGGATACGAAAAACATATCCTGAAGCTGCGTTACGGTTTGCTGGTGGCGTATCTGATGCTCCGTATGATACTGACAGACCTATAGAACTTATTGAATACGTTGACCATAACGAGTATGTGCTTGTCGCTGTACGCCATCCGGCTACTAGCGTAGGTATGCACTCAATGACTGATAATCATTTACCAATTATTGCAGAACTAGAACGTGTACCTAACTTGACAGGTGTTTGCCCTGTTGTCATGTCACAGCGAATATCGTTAGATGAACCTAACGGACAGTTTGACGGCATACTAGGAATGTATCAGCAACAAGCTAAGCTCATGGCGTTAGAAGTCATAGCTGTGCAAAAGGGTATTTTCCCTGATACATGGTTAGTGGGTCGTGCTGGTGAACAACCAACTATTATTAACCCTGCAAATGGGTTGACAGGTGAAGTTGGTGTTCTCCGTGGCGGTGATTTGCGAGACATGCAATTACAGCCAGGGTTTATGACGAACCCTGCTATAGATCGTTTGGAAAGAGCGCAACGTTTAACTGCTGGTGTCCCTGCCGAGTTCGGTGGAGAATCTACTAGCAACATTCGTACTGGTCGCCGTGGCGACGCTGTGCTTTCCGCTGTTGTTGATTTCGCTGTTCAGGAATCGCAACGTATCCTTGCTCGCTCGTTAGAAACAGAAAACAAGATAGCTATTGCTATGGCTAAATCTCATGCCGGTGGCAAGTCTAAGTCGTTCTATGTTTCTATGGGCAAGGTGAAAGGCAAGGTAGATTATGTTCCGAACAAGCACTTTACGACAGATGACAATGTGGTCAGTTATAGTCACGCTGGGGCTGACATTAATAATCTTGTTATCGCTGGCGGTCAAAGGCTTTCAATGGGAACGATGTCAAAAGAATCCTTTATGAAAATAGATCCTCTTGTTGAGGATGTTGAAGCTGAACGTGACGCTGTAACTGCTGAACAATTAGAACAAAGTTTGTTAGCTGGTTTGCAACAACAAGCAGCGACAGGGGCAATACCGCCTGCGGATATTGCTCGTATCATTGATCTTGTTAAATCAGATAGAGCTGAACTTGCCGACGCTGTTGAGAAAGTACAGCGTGAAGCGCAAGAACGTCAAGCCGAAATGGTCCCTCCTACATCCCCTGAAGCACAACCTGGCATAGCCCAGCCCGGAGCAGGAGCAGAAGCAATGGTAGCACCGCCTCCTGCCGAGGGTGGGGCAGCCGGTTTGCGTGAACTTCTTGGAGCGTTGTAATGCCACGAAAAGGTATGGGACAAAAAGTGCAGACCGCTACTGATCAAGAGTATGGTCAAGCAAAAATGCAGGAAGAGGCGCAAGAAACTATTCCTTTGCCTGAGTTACAGCAGATGCCGTCAATGCGACCAGGTGAAACTGCTTTTAATCGACCTACTGAAAGACCGATAGAGCCTATTGATACACCTGGCAATTTGGGGGACATGCAATCCCCTGAAGATTTAAGGCAACGTAAATTAAAAGTCCTTAACTTTATTCCGATGATGGAACAGATGTCTTCGCAACCATACGCAAATCCTAAATTTCGTAATGCAGTACGGCAAATGAAAGCGTTTGTTGGCGACATGGAAGAGTTGTACCAAGACGAGGAACAGTAATGAATCTCTTTAAAATGGCTGAAGGCGTTGTTAAAGGCGTTTTTGACATTGGTTTTGGAGCAGGCGAGTTTGTTGTCGATACTGTTAAAGCAGGAACGCAACTGTTAACTGACGGACCCGACGTAGCCGCTCAAACTTTTATTTCATCAATACAAGAAGATCTTTTAGGAAGAAGCCTACAAGGAGCTTTTGGACCGCAAGGTGTCATAGGTTCTGTTATTGGTGAATTACCTGAATTTATTCGTGAACCAGGTCGTGCTGTTCTCCAACCAACGTTTAAAGCTTGGGATTGGACTATACAAAACGTTGTTGACAGACCTTTAGGAACATTTGCGACAATGATAAATGTCGGGTTCAAAGACGGTTTAAGAACTGTTTTTGATGGCTCAACGTGGGCTGCTGCTTGGGAAATAAACGATAAACGAACGTTTGGTCAATCTGTTGCTGCGTTAGTAAATTTTATTGACCCATTCGATGACGACGAATACGACGATATACAAGATGATCCGTTGTTTAATTTGCTGTCAGGAACAGTTGACTTTTTCCAAGAGTTTTTAGATCCTGTTGGCATTGGTTTAGGTGGCAGCGTCAATCTTCTTAGAGGAAGAACAGTTATTGGAAAATTTGATGAGGCTGGCAATTTCAAAGGCGTTGGTCGGGAAGCTTACGATAAAGTAGGTGGACTTATACAGCCTGAAAAAGTGTACACTCCTGGTGGCGGTATTTTCCGACGAGGTTTGCGAATGGATGATCGTTTAACTGACGCTCAGAAAAACGCTCGTAACATGGTTGCTAAACGGTTTGTGACGCAAAGAGCTGAAAGGGTTATTGAAAGTAAACGTTGGAAATCGCTTGAAAAAGAATGGGAAACGTTAGAAAATGTTTTTATATCTGAAAATCCTGCGTATGGGTACGCTCAAGGCATAAACAAAATATTAGACCCGGAAGCGTCACAAAAATTAATTAATCAGCGTTACGCTGTGTTGCGTAATATGGCTGGGACTCGTGGTATGAAACTTAGCGACAAAGCAGCGTATGCTATCGCTAAGGGACCATCGAAAGAAGCTCGTCGTATGACGGCTAGGTACATGATGGGTGATATGAGTGTTCTTGCTGAGGCTGGGGATGCAGCTAGGAAAGCTAGGCAAGTGTTAGATGAGACTGACATTTTTGACAAAATTGATGAGTTTGAAGGTCTTAGTAAACAATACGAAGAAATGATGGCTTCTACAGAAGGTTACTTTAATCCTCGTCAAGCTAAAAAACGTATTAATGATTTAGGTTCAGAAATAGCTGAAACTACTAAAATTTTAAACAACGTTGATTGGGAAACCATGTTTGACGGGTACATGGGATTTATGGAATCCAGGGGTCGTCAAATGGTAGACATTAACGGTAACCCAACAACGCAATGGACAGATTTACTTAATTCAAATCCTGACATAAAAGCGTTGCAACGAATCACTCTTGAAAAAATAGTTGCGTTAGATTCTTTGTCTCCTCAACAATTAGCGAGGATACAAGCTGGTAAAGGCGCTGGAGAGTTTACAAAAATTTGGTCTGATCCGTTTGGTGTGCATTACGCAAAACGCACAAGAGCAATGCAAGCTAGAGAAGCAGCAACTGGCGTTAAGAAAGAGTTTTTTGAAGAAACGTATCAAGTGCCGTCAGTAATTACTCCGTTAGGTGTCCGTAAATTTAGGATGTCTACGCAAAGGTTGCCTCAGTCGTTAATTAATTTTGCTTCTGACACATCGACAATTATGTGGGAAAGAATGCTGGCTCAAGCAACAACTGTGCGTATTGGTGGCAAAAGAATTATAGGCGTTGAAGAAGTAAATGATTTGTTGGGTGAGTGGGAAAAGATATCAAGAATGCCTGTTGACTCAGCAGCTCAACGAAAGAATTTGTATACAACTACTGTTGATCGTTTGATTAAAACAGCGGATGAGTTGTTGGCAGAAGATGGGATAATAATGGAAGGCGGTACTTTAGCTGAACAATTATTGACTGCCAGGACTATTAAAGATGAAGCAATTCTGCATCCTAGTAAAAGAGCAGCTACTGATCGTAAGTCTCGAAGGGCTACGTCAACAAGTGAGGAAAGAGGAACATATCAATTTACAGACGCAGAAACAAAAGAAGTTACTACTATAACGTTGCCTATGACTCCTAGCGCTATGAAAGCAGCGGAAATTTTGCCACGTTGGGATTTGATAAATATTCAATTGGGTCGTTTGTCTAGAAGAGCAAGTCGTGAGGGCGGTACGGTAACAAAGCGAGTGTTGCAAGGCACTGAAGATGGCTTTCGTTTAGTTGCTGGCAAAGGCGGTTCTGCTGCTACGAAAGTTATGAAGGTTTGGCGACCTATGGTGTTGTTGACACCTAAATGGCCGCTAAGAGTCCAGTTAGATGAAACAATGCGTCGTGCTGCTGATTTGGGTGTCATAACTGAAATTAGAAACTTTGCTAAAGGCTTTAACGATATGCGTGACGCTCAAGTCACTTACGGTGTAAACATGAAACTTGAAGATGTTTCGGCAAGCATTATTAGAGAAGCTAAAGAAAAAGCAGGTTTAGCTGATGATGCTGCTGACCCTAATTTAGGTGACGCATTACGAACGTTAGAAAAAGACGGCATCGTTATTGAAAACGTTATTCAAAGACACGCAGATTCTGTTTTGGAAGATGTTCGCAAGTCATATAACTTTGTTCCTGGTCCGTTAAAGGGAACAGACGTTGGAAGTAAAGTCGGTAGGATACCTTCGTATTTCTTATCGAAAGGTTCATTAGCACGATTTGGAATGGGCAGTTTGTTAATAGGTATGCCTGCCGGGTTAGCTTTAGCTGGTGCTTATGGTGCTAGACGGTTTATGCGAATTAGAAATGTGGCGCAAAAAAAAGCAGCAGCGTCAGTAGCTGATTCGTTAGTAGAGGAATCTAGAAAACTATTTAAAGAAGCGTTAGGAGAAGACGCTCCTGTTGGCATGAAACAACAAGCTGACATGATGAAGTCCAGGGGTGAAGCTATCCGTGACGCTGTGTACGCTGTTGAAGACGATGTGTATGCGACGCTTCCTGACGGCGGTAATTTAGATGACATTGTTGACAACATTGAAAAAGCGCATGCGTTGCTAGAAAAAATAGGTTTAGCTAACCAAACAATTTACGGTGCTACAATTCGTAACGCTTACGGGGACAACAATGATTTTAGAGAAATAATTTCTAGCGAAGTTTCTTCTGTGAAATCAGTGTCCAGTATTTTGCGAGGTGTTCGTGAAGGGCAAGAAAGAAACTTGTTGCGTTATGTTGACGCTGACTATGAACGCTGGGATTTCCTAGTCGATGACAGGACAGCGTTTACAACAGGCTTTAACGACACTATGAACCGTTACTCAGATTTTGGAGGAACATATAAAGAGTTTTTTCAAACTGTTTTTGATGACACGCTTGAATTTACAGATCAAGTTATTGCTGTAGAAAAGCTTATTAAATCTAACACTGATCTTCGGTATAGGCTTGGCGCTGACAATTTGCTAGATCAACCACAAGCGTTAAATAAGTATGCTGAAGACATAGTTGACGAATACTACGACCTTTTACCACCAGAAGAATTTGCAGATTTGCGTGTCAAAATGGTAAATGGTGAAGCTGTTGTTTGGGCAGACGTAGAAAAAGCATTGTTAAAAAATGAAAAACGTAGAGCTAAAGAAGCAAACCGAGAAGCAAGGACTAATGTTAAAGAACTTGTAGGTGAAGTTCGTGAAAGTCATCCAAGTTTTGCACGTTCAATAGCAGCAAACGAAAGAACAGTTGATTTAGGCAGAGATGTATACACAGGCGCTATTGGCAAAATGGTCAACGACGTATACAGGACTCTCGGTCAAATGCCAGCAGATCACTTATCTAGAAACCCGTATTTTAAAACTAAATATGATCGAGAAGTCGCTCGCAGGTTAGCGTTGTTTACTGATGAAAGCGGAATGGTAAATCTTAACCAAAACGCTTTAAACGCTATTGAAGAAGAAGCAAGACAGTTTGCTTTACGAGAAACAAGAGATTTGTTATATGACTTAGCTGAAGAAACAAGAATAGCTGAAATATTTGGTCACGTTATGCCGTTCTTTAACGCTTGGCAAGAAGTGTTAGGAAGATGGGCAAAGCTATCAGTGCAGAATCCTTACTTTGTTGCCAAAGCAGCGAAACTGTATACCGCTGAATGGGATGCAGAGTTTTTAGGAATTAACGAAGTGCATCAATACAATGAAGCTGGAATAGCAAACAAAGAAACTGAATTAGGTCGCCCACTAACTAAAGAAGAATTAAAAGAATTTGAAGTAGCAAAGTACCTTGTTTGGAGATTACCTGAACCAGTCAAAGGCGCATTATCGACAACCTTGACACCTGGTCCTCTTGCTGAAATCTTACGAGAACAAGACATACGGTTCAGTAAAGAAGGTTTAGCTTCAATGCTGCAATCAACAACACCAGGGTTTGGTCCTTTAGTAAGTATCCCTGTTAACGAAGCGTTGTTAAAAGATCCTTCTTTAGAAAGCACTGTAAAGTTTATGTTCCCGTTTGGACCTCCTGAAGGCGGTTTTACAAACAGGTTGATACAAAGTTATTTACCTGCTTGGCAACAGAACGTTGTTAACCGATTTATGGACACGCCAACAAAAGAACGCATGGTCCAATATTTTTCTCAACAATTGTATGTGCAAGCAGCCGAAAATGGTATGCCTGTTGATTTGGCAGACGAAGCTGATGTGGCTAGATGGATAAAGCAAGCCGAAGACCGGGCAGAGTCGTTTTTCTTGTTTAGAGCAGCGCAGGGTTTGTTTGTGCCTACGTCAACAACAGCAATTTCGCCTTATGCAGAAGTAATGCTTGAGTACAAAAAGTTAGAACTTAAACACGGTTCTAAAATAGCGGATTCAATGTTTTTGGAAAGATACGGTGAAGACTTGTTTGGGTTAACTGCTCGAATGACGAAACTAAACGATGGTGTTGCTGCGTCTGTAGAATCTGAAGAAGCATTTATGGCGAATCAAGAGCTAGTGCAACAGTTCCCAGAGTTGGGTGCTTGGATAACTGGAAGCATCGGTCCTGCTGATGAAAAGTTTGCGTTTAGTCAAGCGGTTTATCGTCGGCAAACACAAATGGATGTTAGCGAGTTAACTCCTGGTTTGAAACGTCGTGAACGTTTCTCTCCGTTAGAGACTATGGCTGCTACCGATATTAAACTTGGGTGGATGAAATACACTAAATTAAACGACAATATTAGGTCGTATCAGGCTGAACGAGAAAGCCTTGGTTTAGCGTATAGTTTGAATAGTCAACCTATGGCAGCGACTGCTGTTATGAAAGCTAAAGCTATTGATCGTATTAAAGCGGAGCATCCTGCTTGGGGCGCTGAGTTTGTTTCTGGGCAGAAAGAAGATCGGATGCTTAAGGTTGTTGAAGGCTTTATGCACATTTTCAATAATCAAGATATGTATTCTGGTTTGATGGCGAAGCCATCGACTGAATTGATTTTGCATTATTTTAAAATCCGTGGCGCTGTTGAACAAGAATTGGTTCGTAGGTTTACTGAGTTAAATGGTAGCTTGAGTCTAGATGCTAATGGCAATTCTGATCTAAAGTTGTTGTGGGAGAACCAAAAAGAATTTATGGGGCAGATGCCAGGGTTTAGTGAAATTTATGACAGGTTTTTTGAGAACGATTCAATTCCAAGAGGAAGTTTTGTTTCTTTAGCAAGGGTTTAATATGGCGACAACAGAATTGCAATTAGTAGATGAGGATGGTGTAGTAGAAACTTTTGCTACCCAACAAGATCTTAATACGGCGCTAGTTGAGCGAGAAGTTCAAAATCGTTTAGCTGCTGAAAGAGGACAATCCCTAACTCTTGGTACAAGAGATCGTCGATTAGTTGATATTAAAGTAACTGATTTAGGCATTGATTGGGATTTGACCCAATACGCTGTTATCGCAAAAGGCGAAGCGTGGGATGATTTCTATTTATCTGACTTAGTAGGATTAGCTGGTTTACCTCAAATTAGTTTAGACAACCTAGACCCGAACATGATTTTAAATCAGGTTAAGGGAATTGATTGGAAGTGGACTAATTTAGGTCCATTCGGTTATGTGGACATTGTTCCTGTTGACGGTAGCGCTGACGCTGCTTTTAACGAATTTTTAAACATTACAAAAGTTGGGGATCTTCAAGGACCAATAATTATTGATCCTATGATTAAAGATTTACCGTCAATTAAAGGATCGTATTTAGAAAACAACGCTCTAATTGTCGGGGAAAGCCCGTTACCTATTGACGAAAACACTGGTTTTTATGATGCGATGATGATTTGGGCAGAATCTAATCTTGGTGAAGCAGAGTTAGCTGATTTTAAAGAAAACTTTGTTAAAGGCGATAATTCTATAACTCTTGCTGAAGCCATTGCCGAAGCTGAAGAATTGACAGAAGCAACTCGTAAACGTAAAGGCGATTTGCCTGATGTTGCGTATGAGTTTACAGAAATGGTTGAAGATTTTGTAAGTCTTGAGCCTAAAGAGTTAGGCGAATTTTCAGCGCCATCAGGTGGTGCTGTAGCGACAATAATTAGAGGCGTTGGAGGTCTTGATTTCGGTAACGAAAACAACTCTGCGATGTTACCAATAAAAGTTATAACAGGATTGTTTGATTTAATTGATGGCGGTGGGCTTGGAGATCCAGACCAAGAAGAAATAGAAGGAGTAGGCACAACAAAACTACGACCTAGGTCACAAGAACCTTTACGTTTCTCTGATTACGGCACAGGAACTCAAACAATAGAAGAAGACGTTAAAAAGCAAGACGTTATTGACGCTATGATGGATTTGACTGAAACAGAGCAAAAAATACTTGCAGAAAACATTTTCTTAAATATGCCTGATGTTTATGGATCTTGGGAAGATATTTATAACGATGATAATTCAATAAACATGGACACATTCGTGCCTGCATTTATAAGCGCTTTAAACTTTGCAGAAACAGCAGCAGCTATTGGTCAAAGCGACGAATACATTGAAATGTTCTTAATTGATGACTTAACGCAATTAGAAAAAAATGATATTCGGGACAGGTTCCAGCAAAGGATAGCTGAGTTAATAGCTATTGATAATTCTAAAAATGTTAGTTTGACGGACCCGGCTACTATCGCAAAACAAATTGATAACAAATTTAAGGAAGTAACTGGTCGTGGAGCCACTGACGAAGACGTTCGAGCGTTTACTGAATTGTTTTATGATTTGCAACGTGAAGCGACACCAACAGTTAAAGAAGTTAGAGAACGAGCCGAAGGACAAACGATGGGGCAGGAAAGATTAGGTACGTTAGATTTGACTGCCAGGGCTGAACAATACGCTGAGGACCAAGCACCTGTTGAGGCAGGCGCTATGCAAACAGCGAACAAAGCTAGTCTTATTATGCAAGCGTTAGGGATGGGGCAGTAATGGTAGAAAGAATGGCGAAAGAGTACGGTCCTGAAGCAGGACCAGACGGAAATTTAATAAATGTGCAAGAACGACCAGAAAATACGATGACACAAGATGGTGTTCAAATAGGTGACGCTTTTTACAAATTCAAACAAGTCCCAATTCGTGATTTAATTGCAATGATGGCAGATCTTTTGTTAAAAGATGTGCCTATTAATTGGTCAGAAACAGCGTATCCAGAAATGGAACAGAACCTTAAGAAAAACAGTTTTAATACTTTAACTTTTGGAACTTTTGCATCAGAAGTAGATGACTTTACAGGCATATTCGGGACAAACGATCCGTTCCTTATTGAGTTAGATATACCGTGGGACCAGACGCAATGGGCTGGCATGGAAGAAAAATTTGCTAGCGGAGAAAATTTAGAATTGCGGTTTAGCGAAATAGATGAAGACCCACCTGTTGTTCAACAAGAAAACAATACAGAAACAGAAGGTGCAACGTTCAGCGGAGATGCTGTAACTGACGAATTTGACCCTGAAAGCGGATACAAATACACAAGAGCAGCTTTCGCCAACGCAGTTCTTAAAGCTATGGGAGCTGACACTTCAAGAAGCACTACTGAAGCGTTAGTTGCGTGGATGGGTAAAGAAAACACTAAAGCAGGATTTAACCCGTTAGCTACTACGTTAGATTACGGAGAAAATACTTGGTTTAATACTTTCGGAGATCAAGGTCAATACCATGTTCGTAACTTTGCTGATTTTCAAACAGGTGTCGAAGCTACAGTAAGGACTTTGCGTGGAGGTTACTATCCAAAAATAATACAAGCTTTAATGAATGGCACTGACGCTGACACATTAGGAACTAGTGAAGAATTTCGTAAAGAAAGAAACACTTGGGGCGGGGTGCAAGAAGGACAAACAGATTACACATTTAATTCTTCTTTATCTTCACCGCAATACATGAACACTACTCTTGGCACACAAAGCCCTGGTTCTAGTTTTACTGATGACCAAGGCGGTTTAGAAACCAACAACATTTACGCTGAAGATGTATACACATTACTTCAAGAACAATTTGGTGGAGCAGCATATTTCTTTCAAAAAAACAAACAAGACATGCGAATCGGCATATTAGCCGACGGTTCACCAACAAGTTACCGTGACCCAGATGCCGTCGATTTAGAAGACATTACTGAATACTTAGTGCAAAACGACATTACAGCTCTTACAAGAGTTTCCGGTCTACTAAAACTAACAGAATGGTGGCAAACAACTGACGTTCAAATGAGAGAGTTTGACATTGCAGTAGCCGACATGAACGACCTTATGCTAGAAGAATACCTAGAACCAACCATTGACGTTCTACGCAAAGAAGCACAATTCTTAGGAATACAATTAGAAGCAAGCGAACTATTTGACTTGGCTTACAGCCTTAAACGTTTTGGTGATAGTGAAGATGCTGAAGCTATACGAATAGCTATGGCAGGACAATTACGATACCAAGACACTATTAACGAAATATCTTCATTCCAAGCAAACATTGATACTGTGCAGAAAGAAGCATACAAGTATTACACACCTATGGATGATGAAGCAGCGCAAGAATGGGCAGAGTTACTGTACACAGGCGAAGCGACAGAAACAGAGTTAGATCAATATTTGAAAGCTACAGCAGTTGCCAGGTTCCCAACGCTTGACAGAGTTATTAACGAAATGGGTGTAACGCCTACACAATATTTCTCACCGTACAAATATCAGATAGAACAAATGCTTGGCAGATCCAATATAGACATGTTAGAAGAGTTCCCAGATGTTATTGAATTTATGCCTGACAATGGCAATGCTAGACCAATGACTCTTTCTGAAGTTCGTGAATTTGTTCGTGGACTTCCAGAATGGCAACAATCTGAAGATGGCAAATCGCAAGCGAGAGCTTTAGCGTTCTCGATAGGTCAAACGTTTGGAGAAGTAGGTTAATGGCAACAATACTTGATGACGAAATTATACAAGCAGCGCAACAAACAAAAGATGAACGTACCGCTTTACAAATAATTCAAGACCAACTAGCTATGTATGGTTTAGCTGATTTAGCTCCTGAAGCTGTCAGATATTTGATAGAGGGCGAATCAGCAGATGGCATTATGATTCAGTTGCGTGAAACAGAAACTTTTAAAAAACGTTTTCCTGGTTTAGCGCTTAGAGATGCACAACCTGGCATGGTTCAAATAAGCCCTGAAAAATATCTTAAAATAGAACGCCAGTATCGTGACATTATGGCTACCGCAGGGTTGCCACCAGGTTTTTATGACAGCCCTGATGATTTTGCTCAATTTATAGGAAACGATGTTTCTCCTGATGAAGTAGCGCAACGTGTTTCAATGGCATCGTCAGCAGTATCTAATATTAACCCTTTTCTTAAAGACCAATTAAATGAGTTATACGGGATTGGTGTCGAGAACGACGGGGAACTCATAGCGTATTTTCTTGACCCTGAACGTGGTGTAAGTGTTATTGAGCAAAGGCTACGAATAGAATCCGCTGGCTTATCTGCTTCTGCTATTCAAGCAACAGGGCAAGGCATTGACGCTCCTGTCGGAAGGCAATTAGTAGCTGACCAAAATGTTCAACAACGTGAAATATCTCAACGTTTAGCTCCAATAGCTGGGTTAACACAAGCAACGTTAAGCGACGAGGGAGTTACAACAACTGAGTTAGCTGCATCATCGTTTGGATTAGATTCAGAAGCTACGGCAAACATTAGAAGATTGCGTCAACGCAGGCAAGCGTCAGCAGAACGCAGGTCTGGTGGTTTGATGACTGGTACGGGTGCTGTGGGCTTAGGAAGCGCTCCTGGGCAGTTAGATTCGTAGGTTCTAGACGCAAACCCTAAATTTGCCTATATTTAATTATGTGATCTGCCCCATTAAGAGGGTGAGCCGTTCACAACAAATTAAACTCCGCTAGCATTCCACCGTTGTTAGCGTGTAAGAGAAGGTGAGTGACATAATGGAAAATGAGTCTACAGAAACTGAAGTTTCTAGTACTGAATCCAAACCAAATTGGCGTAGAGAACTCGAAGCGAAAGCTAAGAGGGCTGATGAGCTTGAAACGCAAGTTCAACAGATGCAACGCAAAGAGGTGTTTCGTGATGCTGGCTTAGACCCATCTAATAAGATGACTGAGTATTTCATGAAAGGCTACGATGGCGAGCTATCTGTTGAAGCAATTCAATCTGAGGCTAATAGTGCCGGGTTGTCAACTATGACGACTACGGCAAGTATCGGCAATTTGGAGCAACAGGCACAGTTTGAAGCTGAACGTCGAATACAGCAGGCTTCTGATGATGCTGGTCCTGTGTCAGATCCCTCTCTTAATGAGTTGATAAGACAAACCAATAATGCTGATGAATTACGGCAAATTTGGGAAGCTAACGGCGGTACTTGGAACGCAGCAGTTTAGGTAGGCTCCAAACACAAATTGGAGATAGCCTAAAATGGCATATACACAAACAAGTTCGGTAAGCTCCGACACCACTGCATTTGAGCAGTTGGCGTACTTTGCTCTCCGTTCACAACCTATGTTTGAGATGGTATGTGACGTAAAGTCAACTAACCAGTCTCATCCTGGTGCTGCTGTCCAATTCAACATTTACAATGACCTTTCTCAAGCTACAGGAGCGCTTACTGAAGCCAGTGACGTAACCGCTGTTGCGCTTGCAGATTCAACGGTCACTGTAACTCTTGCTGAATATGGTAACGCAGTAACCACAACCGCTAAACTTCGTGGAACCAGCTTCTTAAACGTAGACGCTGACGCTGCGAACATTATTGGTTACAACATGGCTAACAGCCTCGACAACATCGTTCACGGTGTTCTTGTTGGTGGTAGCAACGTACTATACGGTGGCGATGCCACAGCTACAGGAGAATTAGCAGCAGGTGACATTATCACCGCTAGTCTTCTTCGTAAAGCTGTTGCTAACGCTCGTTCAGCTTCTGCACCTACGTTTGACGGTGGCGTTTATGTTGGATTTATCCATCCTGACGTTTCCTATGATCTTCGTTCAGCGGCTGCCGTAACTGACGTTATTCAACATCAAATCCGTCAAGACGCTGGCGCTGTCCGAAATGGTAGCATCGGTACATTCGGTGGAGTTGACTTCATTGAAACCCCACGTTTAGACATCGGCGAAAACGCTGGTGCTTCTAACGTTGACGAGTATGAAACCATCATCTGCGGTAAGCAAGCTATGGCGAAAGCCGCTAGCCGGGCAGCCGGATTTGGTGAAGATCCTAGCGTGGTATTCGGTCCCGTAACCGACAGCCTCCGTCGATTCCAGACGGTTGGTTGGTATCACCTAGTTGGATATAGCCGCTTCCGTGAAGCCTCTATCCGAAGGATTGAAACATCATCCTCAATAGGCGCTAACTGATAGCTCCTAATTAGATAGCAGGGTAGGCTGACTGTACTGGGAGGTTAGCCTACCCTCTATCTTTCTGCATTCAATTATATTATTATTGTGAATCATGGAAGATGAACAAGTAGATGTAGTTATAACTGCTGAGACAATAGAAGCCAGCGTTGTAACTGACGAGGAGAACGCTGATGGCTAGTGGTCTTTATGGAATAACTTTTCTTAACGCTTTGAAAAACACTCTTGCGTTAGACCTGGACAGTGACACGATCAAGATTATGTTGGTTACGTCGTCGTACACCCCTGACTTTGGGGCGCATGACTTCAAAGCCGATGTATCTAACGAAGTTTCTGGAACTAATTATACTGCTGGTGGTAACACGCTAAGTAGTTTGGCTTTAACCCAGACAGGTGGCACAATCAAATTTGATGCTGCCGACACATCATGGTCATCTGCAACCATCACGAACGCCAGGGGCGCTGTGATTTATGATGATTCTTTAACTGATGATCCGCTTATTGCGTACATTGATTTTGGTTCTGATTTCTCATCGAGTAACGGAACGTTCACGATTGCGTTTAATGCTGGCGGTATTTTTACGATTGATCTAACTCCGTAGGAGGGTAAATGCCTGAATCTAATTTTCCGTCTAGTCTTGATACAGACGCTAATAGTAGCCTTCCTAAAACTATTTCTAATACTGCTGGGTTGAATAACCCTAACCATGCTGAGATGCATGGTAGGAGCAACGATGCAATTATAGAAGTTGAAACTAAGTTAGGTACTGGTAGCAGTTCTGCTTCTGCTGGTGCTGTGCTTATAGGTACAGGTTCAGGTGCTTCTTCTTGGGATACGACACCTACGTTTGTTGGTGACGTAACAATCCCGGAGGGGGATTTGATTCTTGGTTCTACTGCGGTGACTTCGACTGCTGCTGAGTTGAACATTCTTGATGGGTGTACTGCTACAGTGTCGGAGCTTAACATCATGGATGGTGTTACTGCTTCGACATCAGAGTTAAACATTCTTGATGGTTGTACGGCTACTGCTGCTGAGATTAATGTTCTTGATGATGTTACAGGCGGTACTGTTGCTGCTTCTAAAGCTGTTGTTGTTGACGGTAATAAGGATATTGCTAGTTTCCGTAATGTTACGCTGACTGGTGAGTTGGATGCAGCTACGCTTGATATATCTGGTGATGTAGATATTGATGGAGCTGCTGATATTGCTGGGGATTTAGTGTTGTCTGGTGGCGCTGATGGTGCGTTGCAGTTTACGAATGCTGGTGAGAACTCTATTAAAATTCCTGATAACCAGGCTTCTGCTTTGATTATTGAGGAAGCTGATAATGCGTATATTACGTTTGTGACTACTAATGGTTCTGAGGCTATTACGGTTGCTAAGACAACTAATTTTACTGGTGATATAGATGTTGATGGCACAACTGATTTAGATGATGTTGATATTGATGGCACGCTAACAATCGCTGATGGTTCTGATGGCAGTCCTTCTTTAGCGTTTGGTAGCGACCCAAATCTTGGGTTTTTCAAAGCAGCAGCAGACAACATGGGGTTTAACGCTACTTTACCTGTGGTTACAAGTTTTACAACGTTGCGTCGAGGAACTAACGGCGGTAACGATAACCTTATAGGTGCTGACAGTTCATCAAAACGATACAAAGAAAACATTGAAAACTTTACCAAATCAGATTGGGAAAACGTTTACAATTTACAAGCCGTAAAGTTTAACTGGAAAGAAGAAGTTAACGCACAACGCACAAGAGATTTTGGTTTAATAGCAGAAGACGTAGCAGACCAAATCCCAGAACTAGGCGTATACCGTATTGTTGATAGTGAAGGCGACACACCTGTTGTTGACTCAGTGAACTACGAACAACTATGCGTGTATTTGCTTGAAGTTGTTAAGGATCTAAATAACCGTTTAGAAGCATTAGAAGGATAGAAATGATCCCAACTACCAGTAAACACGTTAACATCGAACTACTACACATTGGGACACTGTTATGAGTACTATTATTTCTCGTGCAGGCTGGAACAGCAGAGGACCAAAAAGCCCATTTAGTTACCTAAATAAGAAACGTGTTGTAGGCATTGCCATACATCATTCAGGCGTAAAAAACGGACCTAAAGGCGTAACAGCAGTCAGAGCATTTGAACGACATCACATGCTCGCTAACGGCTGGAACGCAATAGCATACAACTGGTTAATAGACGAGCAAGGCGTTATCTACGAAGGTCGAGGCGCTGGTGTCGTATCAGCGGCAACACGCCCGTACAACAGTCGCACAGAAAGCATTTGTTACACAGGTGACGGCGACAAAAAGATACCAGCAAAAACACGAGCAAGCCTTACTTGGTTAATTGGTGACATACAAAAACGTTACAACAAAAAACTATGGGTAAAAGGACACAGAGAACTAGCAAGCACTAGTTGTCCGGGCAATGTGTTATTTGATTGGGTGAAGGATCATCGTAACGGCATTACGAAAGCGCAACCAAAAAGTAAGCCAGCAACAAAGAAATCAACAAAAACAGTTAAGCAAGGAGCTAAAGGTATTGTTGATGCGTTTGCTGAAATAGAAGCTCTAGTTACTTCCCGCCCTTTGAAAAAAGGTTCTAAAGGAGCAGCGGTTAAAGTGGTGCAACAGTTGTTGGCTGCTAAGGGATTGTATCGGTACAAAATAGATTCTGATTATGGCAGACTTACTCGAAAGGCTGTTGTGGAGTTCCAGAAGCGTCGGCTACTATATGTTGACGGCATAGTTGGACCGAATACTTGGAAGGCTTTACTTAGATGAGAGAATATTTAGATTTATTTGAAAGATGCGGAGCAACATTCGTACAAGCAGCAGTAGCCACAATCAGTGGTAACAGCTTCCTTGACATGGGAGTAAGTAACTGGAAACTAGTAGCAGCTTCAGGGTTCGCTGCTGTGTTGTCAGTTCTTAAAAGTTGGGCTGCTACCAAGGTTGGCGATAAGTCATGTTCCTTGGCTAGTAAAAATGTTCCATTTGAGGAGTCCCTGTACGGCGACGAATAGAGGTTAAATGGCTACAAATTTTCCTGGTAGTTTAGATACTTCGACTCAGCAACCTACTATTGCTTCTTCGGATGAGATGGATGATTCTGGTAAGGAGCATGATGTTGTTCATACGAATCATTCTGGTGCGATTATTGCGTTAGAGACGAAGTTGGGTAGTACTGATTCTAATCCTTCTTCTGGTGCTGTGCTTATGGGTACTGGTTCTGGTACGTCTGCGTGGGATGCTACTCCTACGTTTACTGGGGATGTTACGATTCCTGACGGTGATTTGATTTTGGGGTCTACGGCTGTTACGTCTACTGCTGCTGAGTTAAATATACTTGATGGTTCTGGAACTTCTTGGACTGAAGGTACGCCATCATGGACTAACTTAGATCCGGGTAACGCAACGGCTAATACCATAAGACATATTGTAATTGGTAAAGTTTGTGTTGCACAATTTAAGATAACTCATGGAAGTAGTACTAACGTTACTGGGACTGTTTCATTAGCGCCTCCTGTAAATGCTGACTACAGTCATTGGCAAATGGCTGGTAACGCTTGGTTCCATGACACAAGCGGAGGAAAGTTGTATCAAGGTCAATGTGTAATAACTAGCTCAACAAAAGTTTCTTTCTATGGGATATACCATGGTGTAGGTACTTATTCTTATTCAGGGGGGCTTGGAGCCACAAACATTGCGACTTGGAACACAGGTGATAGTTTCACAGGTCAAATAGTGTACAGGGTGGCATAATGAATTTACGAAACGAATTGCTAGATCCAGAAACTATCCCAAATGAATGGTTAATTGAACGGATGAAAGATCAACGTAATCTATTATTGATGCAAAGTGATTGGACTCAAGTAGTTGACAGTGCTTTAACCGACAGCAAGAAAGCTGAATGGGCTACATACAGGCAACAACTACGAGACTTCCCAGAAACATGGACTCCTGCCGATACCGTTAACTTCCCAGATCAACCAAGTTAGGAAGGTTATGCGTGGCTGGTATAGCGTACCGCACTTCCAGAGACTACAGGACTTCTGGACTTTACCGTTTAGTAGAAGCAAATGCGACAGTAAACGCATCGACAATAGCGTGTACTGCGACTGCACCGGCTGTAACCGTAACAGCCTCTGCGAATGCTGCCGTTGCGGTAATTGCAGGATCAACAACTGTTCCTGCTACGACTGTATCCGGGACAGCTAGTGTAGCTCCTAGCGTTATAGCGACTAGCGCTACTACGCCGTCGGCGACAATATCAGGTGATGCAGGGGTTAGTCCTGGTGTCATTGCTGGTGTTACGACTACGCCGTCAGCGACTATATCTGGCACAGCGAGTGTAGCCCCTAGTCTTATTTCTACGGCTGCTACAACGCCGTCTGCGACGATTTTAGGCACAGCTAGTGTAGAGCCATCAGTTATAGCTGGAACGTCTACAACGCCTTCTGTGACTGTCAGCATGGATCAAGAAATATCTGTTGACACAATACTTGGCGCAACGTCAATGAGCGATTTAACGTTACAAAGAAAATTTGTTCCTGTTACAGAAAATATATTGCCGACTTTAGATGTACCTAAATATCCAATTATTAGCCCTACAAGGAACCTGCGGAGATTCTATACTCCGACAGCAAAAGGGCGTAATATATTTATATTAACCGATGGGTCGGTAACGACCCGGCAACCGGCAGATGCAAATACAATTTCTCGAACGTTACTTGGTGGGCATGAATCCCCTACTGATCTAACAAATGATGAATTAAACGCTTTGGCAAATGCTGGATATAGTACGGAAGTAGTTACAAGTGCCTAGATATGATTACAAATGTAAACAATGCGGAAACGTTGAAGAAATAATACATGGCTTTAATGATGAGCATTCGTTTCATTGCGTTGATTGTGGGCAAGCAATGAGCAAACTTATTTCAGGTGTCAACATTGCGCCTTCTGCTACGCCTTCTCGTAATTCTGTAATTGATTTGGAAGCTACGAAGAAAGCTGACAAGGCTAAAGACGCTGATATGGCTGCGTATAAACGTTTGCGTAAAAGCGGAGTTCAGCCTCCTAAAATTAATGGTTCAGCTCATTTAGAGCAACACGCTGAAACTACAAACGAAATTACTACTGGGCATATTTATTCTAGTGACTACAGTAGACGAGAGAACGAGAAGTTCTTAAATGACATTGGAGTAGGATGACAGCTCAAACGTGGATAGATGAAACAAAGAACTTGTTGTTAACTGATTATGTTGAGGAATGCGACACGTTAGGCACATTGTTAAACGACAGCGAAACCACTGTTAACTTTACGCATGACACGCCAGGTATTGTACCAGGAGCAATTATTGAGATCGGCACTGAGCTTATGTATGTGTTTAGCGTTAACGCTACTACTAATGATGCTACTGTTCAGCGTGGCTTTCGAGGCACAACTGCTGCCTCGCACAGCGCAGGTAATTTAGTTACTATTAATCCTAAGTTCCCTGCACAGCTTGTGTTAAACGCTATTAACGATGAGTTAGCTGACTTATCGTCACCACAGAACGGTTTGTATCAGATGAAAACCGTTGAGTTTACTTTTAATTCTGCACAAGACGGTTACAACTTAACTGGTGTCACTGACGATATTTTGTCTGTATACCAAGTAACGTATTCTGATCTTGGTTCTGAGGCTTCAGAACCAGTGATTCCTACATGGACTTTACGACGAGATCGTAATACTGCCTCGTTTGCGTCAGGGTATGCTTTGATTTTGCATGATGACGCTAACTCTGGGCAAGCAGTCAGAGTGCAATACAAGACAGGGTTTACTGCATTAGCAGCTACTTCAACAGCGTTAAGCACTGTTGGGTTACACTCATCAGCGTATGATTTACCCACTATTGGAGCAGCGTTACGGCTAATGTCTACTCGACCTGTCCGGCGTGAGTTTATAGATGAGCAAGGGTCTAGTCGTAGAGCGGATGAGGTTCCTGCCGGTGCTATATCTGCTTCTATGCGTGACCTTCGAGCGTTGCGTGAAACCAGGATAAACGCTGAGGCCGCTAGGTTAGATCAGCAGTATCCGACGTATTGGATGAGGTCAGGTGGCAAGACACAAAACTCCGTGTATAGAGGAGTTTAAATGGTTCACAGAGCTGAACGGCTACCAGTAACAATTACAGTCGGAGCTACAGCCCACCCATACAATATTGATATTGAGCAATATCGTCGGACTACTGTGCCTACGTTGCGTGAGCAGAGGGATACGTCTGATGAGCCTGGTGAGCAGTCAATAGATAACCAGTTCTGGGTTAGGTCGCAGACTGATTGGTCGTTTGGTGCTGGGCAGAAACACTTTGACCATGTTGATTCTAATAGGGGCAGGTTTCATACGTCTGTTGGTATTGATCCGTGGACTAAAGGTCAGATTAGTTTGTTGCCTTTAGCTGAGACTAAGAATAATGCTAATTCTTGGACTAATCTTATTATGAGAGTTTTTAGGGCTAATTCTGGTACGGAGTACATGTATGTTGCTACTGGCACTAACGTGTATTTTTCAACTAATTTTAGTGCTGCTGATGGTTCTGTGAGTTGGTCAACTGTTACTGCTTTGGCTAGTCCTCAAAATGTTACTGATATTGCGTCTGATGGTACTACCGTGTTTATTGCGTATGGGTCGTCTAGGGCTACTGCAAGCGTAGCCATTGGTAATTCGTCAGATCAACCGGGATCGCTAGGGTCGTTGAACCCTGACCGCATTCGAGTTGTTGGTGGCAGACTATTTTTCTTAGACGGTTCCAACATCGCTGAAATAGCGTCAAACGGTAACAAGGTTTCTAGCAGTCTTAACAACACGTTACCGCACGCTGGCACATGGGTCACTGTATGTTCAGGACCAGTAGGTTTCTATGCAGCAGAGAACACGGCAGGCACAGGTTCTATCAAGTTCATGTCTGTTCTTGCTGCCGATGGTTTAATTGACGAACCACAACAAGTAGCTGAACTACCCAGAGGTGAAGAAATTAATGACATGATTTCTTACGGAGGGTTTCTAGCATTAGCAACTACCAAAGGTTTACGACTCGCTGCGATGGATGCATCATCAGGAGCAGTAACATTTGGTCCTGTCATCGACGACCCTGGCGAAGTGCATAGCTTGGCTGCCGATGAACGCTTCGTATGGTTTGGTGGCAGTTCAGGCAAAGTATACAGAGCTGATCTATCAACCTTTACAGAAACATTAATCCCTGCTTGGGCATCAGACATGGTGTCCGTAGGAGATGGCAACGCTTTAAGCGACATAACATACGTTGCGAGAGTTAGCGGAAAAACATACTTTATTGATTCAGGTAACGGTGTGCAAGGACCACAATACCAAGATCATTTAGTTGCTTCTGGAACATTAACGGTAGGTAGTATCCGATGGAACAGCCATTTCGATAAGATCCTGCGAACCGTTGAAATACGTTCTGCTCCTGATTCCGTAACAGAAACAGTTAAACAGTGGGCTGATTCTTCAGTTGCGTACAGTAGCGCTGACGAGTTCTGGGTTGGGCAAACATCAACAGTTGGTGGAACAGTCAAAGCTACTGTCACTAATGATGACAATAACTCAATTACGACAGCTACGTTAAGTAACAAAGTGCAGGCAGATGCCGTCGATGAAACTAGCGGTAGCGGTTTAACACCTAACCTGTCAGAATCGTTTATATTAACGTTGACATTGACCAGGGATGGAAGCACGCTTACTGCTGGTCCACGATTAGAGTCATGGAAAATACAGGCGTTCCCTGCACCTGTCAGAGTTGACGAAATCATTGTGCCTATTATTTTGAAATCTAGGGTTGGCACATCCAGAGGTCTAGGTTCAGCTATAGCGTATGACACCAAAGAAGAATACTTGGCGTTACGCACCGCTATGGCTGGCAAAGAAGTAGTTACCTATCAAGAAGGGTCAAGATCTGACACTTGCGTGATAGATCAGATTGCTATGACAGCAGAAAAAATGTCTGATGATGGCAACTGGTGGGAAGGGGTATGCACCCTTCGACTACTGACTGTCCCCTAGAATGGTATATGACCAAAATACTGTATTACGACATTGAAACAGCGCCTAACTTAGCGTATGTGTGGGGGCAGTACCAGCAAGACGTTATAGCGCATGAGCGTGAATGGTACATGATGTGTGTGTCATACCGTTGGGAGCATCAGAAACGCACGCATGTATGTGCAATGGTTGATTTTCCTGAAGCCTACATGAAAGACCCGGAGAATGATTACCATGTTGTTAAGAAATTGTGGGAATTAATTGATGAAGCTGACATTGTTATAGCGCATAACGGTGACAAGTTTGATATGCGTAAAGCTAACGCCAGGTTCGTGAAGCATGGGTTAGGTCCGTCTTCACCTGTTAAGTCTGTTGATACGTTGAAAGTAGCTCGCAGATATTTCATGTTTAACTCGAATCGTTTGAATCATGTGGGGCAACACTTGGGGCTTGGTCAGAAGGTAGATACTGGTGGCTTTCAGACATGGGCTGGGTGTATGCGTGGCGATATGAAAGCTTGGAAGACTATGATTAAGTACGCCCGGCAGGATGTGGATTTGTTGCGTGATGTGTATTTGGCGTTGCGACCTTGGATGAAGAACCATCCTAACCTCAACATTCATACAAAGGAACATGCGTGTCCTACTTGCGGTTCATATAACTTGCAACGTCGGGGTTACAAAACAACTCAAACTACTTCGTATCAGCAATGGCAATGTAATGATTGTAGGTCGTATAGCAGAAGTCGATTAGCTGAGAAAACGGAAAAGCCCTCTATAGTTCCATAACGTTTAGTTGTAATCTTAGCCTATGGCTAGGTTCTTTTTTGTGCTGTCTCGAATACTTTTTGCGTCAATGCTTGTCATGGCTTTGTTAAGCCCTGCATCAGCGCAAGAGAACGAGCCTGAAACAACGTGTGTAGATCAGGAAGATGAGGACAATACTGCGTGTACTGTGCATGTAAATGATTACAATGACTCACCTATTGTGTACATGACTGTGGAAGAGGATCAGACTGCTGTGGAAATCATTACCTATACGTCATTGACATGCGATGACCATGAGACAGGGGAAGGCACAGACACTTACGCAGCAGACCCCTATCTTAAACTATACGACAGCGATGGGACAATTATTGGTGAGGATGATGACAGTGCTGCTCACAATGTTAACGGCATGTGTTGGGATAGTTACTTGACCCTTACGTTAGATTCAGGGGACTATGAACTATTAGCTACTTCTTACAGTGATACGACTATTGGAACGTATACGTTAGAGTTCTCTGGTGTGAGCTGGTCGTTGTCTAATAATCCTGAGCCTGCGCCTGATCCTGAACCTACTCCAGAACCACAGCCTACGCCCGAAGTAACTCCTGAGCCAGACCCTACTCCTGAAGAAACGCCTACGCCTGAAGAGGAAATTGAACCTCCCGTAGATGATCCTATTCAAGATCCCACTCCTCTCCCGCCAGAACCAGAAGTAACGCCAGAACCAGACCCGCCGTGGGAACCCCCCACAGTACAGCCATCGCCACCCCCAGTGCTAATTCTGCCATCACCAATTGGAGAAAACCTACAGATACCAGTGACAACAGACATAGAGGGATTAGAAGAAGAGCCATTTGAAGATGATATCATGTGGGACTTCGACGATGTAGAATGGGAAGAGTTCGAGTTAGATGAGTTACCAGAAATTGAATTTATTGCAGAAGAATTTGAGGAAGAAGAGGAAGAAGAAACAACTTTCCTTGATGATGGAGAACAAGAACAGCCAGATGAAGTACAATCAGATGTGGAACTAGACTTTGTTCTTGAAGAGTTTGAGGACATTGAAGAGATAGACTTTGAGGAGTTAGACGCTGATGAGCTTGACGACGAAATTCTTACTGAAATATTACAAGATGAAGAGACAGTTGAAGTCTTTCTGGAAGAAGTCTTAGAGGACAACCCGGACTTCTTTGAAGAAGCCACAGATGAACAGATAACTGTTATTTTTGAAGCAGCACCAGAGATATTTAACGAAGCATCTGACGAGGTTAAAGAAGAACTTGAAGCTGAAATAAACGTGTTCGCTGGTGGCTTTGAAGAGTATGTGCCAGAAGATTCAAACATCAACGTCGATGATCGACGCTCTATCATTGCTGTAACATCAACTGCTATAGTAGCTACTACAGCAGTAGCGACAAGACCGTCACCACCGCAACCAAGACCTACAACTCCAACCCCTCCAAGACCTAGCAGTCCACAATCTGCTTCTCCCAGTGGTCCCGAAACCCCAAGGAGAAAAACTAGAGATGATAAAGCGTAAAGTTAAACGACTAACTCACGAAGTGTTTATCCTTAGCCTTACTGCTGGGTCAACCGGAATCGTGCTTATCACGTTGTCAGGTGAGACAAGAGAGTACGGTATTTGGATTACCGCAGCTAGCTTTGTATGCCACATGGTAGGTGTATGGATAGATTGGAAAGAAGAGTGACTCTTGAAGCATTGTTCTTAGTTATCCTTACAGCTTGCCTTGTCCCGTGGATGGCTTGGATCTCCACCGTGTTAATTAAAATTGAGATACGTTTAGCTAAAGGTGATGAAGCTTTAGAGACTGCTGAGGAACGTTTAGCTGACCATGAACAAAGGCTTCGAGCTTTAGAATCTAGACAATAACGTTGATATAGCTACGGCCGCCTGCTGAGGAATTACTCCATTACCAAGCATTTTAAGACAAGCCGTACGACTAATACCTAATTCTTCTCCGCACACCCAACCAGGTGGAAGCCCCATCATCCACTCAACAAACCAATGATTCAATCGAAAATCGTTGCTTGGTTGTGGAGATCGTCTTCCAATGATTTGTTCCCAGTGTTTGATTGCTTGTTCGTATTTGCTAAACGATCCAGAAATACTACGTCGTTCAGGGTAGTCCCCAGCATCCCAGTTGACCCCGGCTTTCTCCCATCTCCTGTCGCCATACCCGAAGTCAAACTCCTGCCCTGTTCTACAGTTGGAGTTGGCAACAAATCCTGAGCTTTGTTCCGAAGATCCTCGTAACTGTGTATCTCGTCTAGTCGTAAAGCTATCACGTTTAACGGCTGACTGTTCCTGGTCCACTGAGATTCCCCTGCCGTGTTTTCGCCATCCTGAACTGTTGGTGTTGGTAGCAATGCAGAACCATCTGTCTCGTTTGTGGGGCGCTCCAATGTCTGACGCTCGAAGAGTCCCCCATTCCCATCTGCTGAAACCGTTGTATGCCATTGCTGCACAGACCCTGGCAATAGCGTCCCCACTGTTAGCGGTAAGTATTCCTCTAACGTTTTCGAGGATGAGCCATTTTGCTTCCGTAATCCGGGCAATTCGGCAAACATCGTCAATGATCCATCTTTCATCGTTTACTCCTTTACGATTTCCAGCCACTGAGAATGGCTGGCAGGGAAACCCTGCTGTAATAATGTCAACTGGTTCAATGCTTTCTGTAAACAAAACTTCATCTTCAACTCCTATTTTAGTTAGGTCACCGTGGTTAGGCACACCATAGCGGTGCTGTAGTAATCGGCTTGCGTTGGGTTCTATTTCAGACACCCAAGCTAACTCAGTTTTAACGATTTTAGATAAACCTAGTTCTATGCCTCCGTAGCCAGCGCATAAAGCACCTACTTTCATGAGCAAACCCAGTGTTGCCAGCCACCGCCTGTAGCCCTGTAAATAAGCCAAGCAGAAACCCTGATATTATCTTGCCCATTATAGATGTCCCCTACATACCCTAAAGCAGTACGACTTCTAGCATCCCAATACGTTCTCAAATGCTGCATCAAACCACTAGCAGTGCTAACACTTGATCGTGCTTGAGGATCGCCCCCACTCTCGCAAGAAATAATTGAGAGGAACCTGGCAGTATCACGCAAGTCTCCACCCATTTCAACAATGGCAGATTCCACAGTGGATCTCCATTGTTCTACGGCTGGTGAGAACTGTGCATCAGGGGAAACGGTTGAGTAAAGACGCACAGGTATACTTCGTTCCATAGCCCATTGTCGATGCCACTTGTGAGTGTTACGACCATATATGCCGTCTTGGTCAATGCCCATCCACCATTGCAACCATTTGACTCTAGGGCTTTCTTCCATCCATTCGTATTCTGTTGACAATGTTGTTTCTTCTAACAGATCCCATTGTATGTAGGGTTCCGCAGGTGTCACTGTTAGCGAACACATATATATAAAACAACCGACTATCCCCATTGGTCCGCCATTGCATCAGCCCAACCCTGAAAAAACTTGGCACGATTCTTTTGCCGGTCAAGGCCGCCCTTGTTGAACCAGTTACCAGGAATCTTTGTGCTTTGAGCCTTATCGACAACGTTAGTTGGCTCTAACGCAGGTAAGTTCTTTAACCACAACCTAGTTGCTTTGGTAAATGGATGACCGTACTGCCATGGTTGAATTGTTTGAGTGTGCGGAGGCATTTCATACACCAAACTAGATATTGGATTCTCAACACAAACTTTCGGGATGTGTGAAACTTCCCATAGTTTCATAAAGAACGCCTTGCCTTCCATACCTTTCTCATATCGTTCCATGTTTATGCCTTTGTCTTTACCGCCGGGGTACAAGAATCTTGCGCCAGCGTTTGATAGGTAAGTGCATGGTGGGTGTGCGATCATCATGTCCCAGTCATCATATAAGATGTCAAAGATGTCGCCTTCGTAATGTGGTCCATCTATTTCTGTTGGGATAATGTCGCAAGAGATAGCGTCATGACCTTTCTTTCTGAAAGCTTCTCGAACTGTTCCTGAGTACTCACAAGCCACTAATACTTTCATAGGTAAGTGTCCTTTTCTTGCCAGTGCCTCCATAACAATAATAGTTCAGCAGCAAACTCCGCATCCATAACAGCTACTTTACCTACTTGTTTCCCGGATACGCTTCTTCGATCTCCGTGTATGGCGAAGATAACCCATTCGTCATTGTCGGATACGTTGCGTATCTTTGAGATCCATTTGAACAGTGACCATGCTTTTCGGTACTTGACTTCCACAGTTACGCCTGTGTCCCCCAACCAGATATCATGCGATTCTGTGGAAGCCGAAGTACGCTTTACGTCGTTGTGTCCATGCTTGATGAGCATGTCACGGATTTCGTTCTCGCCTATCGTACCCTTTTGCTTTGCTTTATTACTCAAAATAAACTCAATTCTTCTTTATATTTTATATTAATTACACTGTTGTACCAATCAATCGCAAAGTGTTCGCAATTAGCACACGATTTCTTAGGGCAATTAGGATCAGGTTTCATACGCCCACCGTAAGACCAAGCCATTGAATCAGAAGAAGAAAGCAACGAACCAAAATTTTGAATAGCAGTTTTTTTCATACCAAAACCATGCAACCGTAAAGGCTGTAAGCTCTTGACAATCCATTCAGCTTCTTTAGTTGCTTGCCTTCGACACACACTACCTAAACCAACAATAGATTCGCTTTCTAAATTAAACCCAGCCTGTTCGTACATTTCCCAATGCCGTAAATAATCATCACGTTCCCAACCCTGCAAAACAGGAACCCAATGGATATCGCTAGACAATGTTCTTAAATTAGCCAACGATTTAATTGACAACTCTTGATGTTCAGTCACAGTCTTGCCAGTTTTTTCCAGTATCCAAGGTTCACACATCCAATCTTGAGGACTAGCCCATTGGAAACCATAAATGTTGTCCATGTATCTACGAACTCTTGCTGCGTACCGATGTGGTGTAGTTTTCCATTCTCCATACGTTGAAAGTTCTGTAAACCCACCTGAGTCGCAAGCCCATTCAGTAATTGACTCCGGCAAATTTTTGTATTTACGCAGAGTCCTATCGCTTACAAACAAAGGTATGTCTTTAAACTGAGAGTAACGCAACCAATATGGTCTATGTGTCCCAAGATAAAATTTCATTGTGTTCTATTCTCGGATGCCTCTGGCGAAGGCAGCAGGATACCTATCAACCATCTCTCGAATCATCCCAGACCTAGACTTACCAGCCTCCAAAGCCGTTACATCTATCTTGTACACCAGTTCTTTAGGTAGGCGCACACTAACCATTACTTCTTTCTTATCCGTCATCTTTCATCTTTCCATTACAGTTAGGGCAACGACCCCTTGACCTAACCAACACAACCCCAATGTAGAATTTACATTTGGTGCATTGAATTAGGTAAGGGGATTTGTTGCGGAGCTTACTTTTCTTGCGATTAAAGTCGTCAAACAATTAAAACCAGTCTTCACCTGGCTGTACTGGTTTGCCGTCTATTATCGCCGTTGCCCCCTGATATGGATCTTTCTTCATCGAAGGTCTAATGACCTTAGCAATATTCCATACAGAACAGTTCCACCCTTTCTTGGATGTGCCGTCTTTAGCTGTGTAATCTCTTGCCTTGAATCTTCCTTGCACCATGACTCTGCTACCTTTGCTGGTTTCGTCAATGATGGCATCGAAGTGATCTGTTTTGCCTTCTCTGTCCTCCCACACCGTGATGTCAACGAATGTCGTTTCCGAATCCTTGGTGGGTTGGTAGGCTAACGCATTTTCTATTACTTGTTTGCCGGTTGATTCAATAGTCTTGGTAGACCATTCACGACAAAGGTTGCCGTGTAAATATATTGTTTCTTCATTTAGCATGTTACTGCTCCTTTACTTTTTGTTGTTCTTCTATTTCTTCTAACCAATCTTCACCTACAAGGCTGTAATAATTCATCAAGCCCATAATCCAATCTTTTAAAATGTCAAGTCGCATAAGCGTAGGCAAACTAAGAAACTTGGTGGTTGGAACAAAGTATGCTTTTCCGCTGTCGGTATAAGCTACAAATAAACCTTCAGTGTCTAGCGTTTCTTCACGCCTTCTCCTTAAGAATTCCTTACCTTTATCTGTTAATTGTAGTTTGTCTGGGAAATTGGACAAGAAAACTTCTTTGAAGCTATCAAAGTCGTAGTATTCTTCTTCTTCATTCAGACTCATCTTGTGAATCTCCTTCCTTTTTATCTAACGCTTTATCAAGAACATAAGACTCTTGACACCAAAGCTCCAATGCCACACCAACACGCATGGCACACCTTTTCAACCCATCAGAAACACTGTTCTTCAAATTCAAACCTTCATTCTTGCCGGGTCGTTCAACTTCACCTGCTTCTTGGATCACTACTTCTTTGCCATCAATGACAAACGTGCATTCCAAAACGCAGCCATGCACAACGCCCTCAGCGTTACGAATAACATCAATTATTCGCTGGCTGAAAGGACCATGCTTCGATAATAGTATTTGCGTTACGTCGCCATGCCCCACATATTCTGCTTTGTAGGATAAACCGGGTTTCTGATGAATGTACGCAGGCGGTACACGCTTTGCTAGGTCTTGTAACATACTCATACTGTTTCCTCCTCAGTTAACCAACCAGCATGAACCTTAGCCGTCTGCAACGACACCTCAGTAGGACCACACGCCTCACAGATACTCTGGTATCTGCAATAGCGACAGTTCCAAGGCTGTCCTTTACCAGCACCATACGCAGGTGGCTTTTCCACAAGCATATCCACACCGTTGTCATCGAATACAACAGCGTCAGGTAGCATTTCTTCTGACAATGATTGTTGTACGCTACGGAAGTTGTCTAGTTCTTGTTCTGCTATTTGTCGTGGTGTAAACCCATCAAACAGTTCTTCGTCTAACTCAATGACAAACTCAAGCATGTCCCCAGCTTTATGCGCTCCACGAAAACCCGACTCTTTCGCTAAATACACCATCCATAAATGCGTAACTTCTGGTGTTCCCATAGCGTACAAAGCTGCTTGTGCAACGTGTTGTCGTTTAGGTATTCCAGTTTCTTTAGCGATCTTAAATGGGTAGCTTCCCATTGTTTTGATCTCAAGCAACCTGGTTTGCCCATCGACTTCAACTACTCCGTCTGATGAACCGCTGAGGCTGACACCCAAAGGCGACAAATCTACCACTTTTTCGTACTCGCCGCCATACACATGCCCTATCGCATTTTGGAGCAATTCGTGCATGCTTGTTCCCAGTGAGAAACTGATTAATGTGCTTGTATCAAAGCTATGAGCCTCCGGGAACTTAGCAGCAGCAAAGCCACGCTGACGCAAACAGTTCAACGCATCTGAACAACGCATCAAAGTGCCAGCAGCAGTAGGCTTCGCACCATTCTCCTCATTATCATCAGCCAAAAACCGCTCAAACGATTCCCTAGCCGTATTACTATATTGCATATTCTTCCCCTAATCTATAAAAGGCAACCTTACGCTTGCCACCACTCGGATAATCCATCTTCCGATCTACCTTCACACCAAACTCCTCACTGAGCTGACGCACTCGACGTTGCCAATCACCCTCACCCAAGTTCTCCCTGAAATCAGTAGCAGAACACCAGCCATCATTCAACGTGTACCCAGAACGGTGACTACGCTTTAACGCCATGTGTAGCTCCCAACGAAGAAAGTCATACACACGCTTACAATTATTACTAGCATCTTTCAGCTCTTTCGCTGCTTCTTTTTCTAAACCTGGCTGGTCACCTGATCTAGCTTTTATTTGGTTACGGAAAGGTCGATGGCAGGTAGGACATTTCCCACCTGCCACCTTGGTAACCGCATCAAAGCGATCAATGACCATTTGCATCCCAGTGCTATATGGATTCTGCATCGGCATCTCCGTGAATAAAATCAACAAACGCTTGCTGTTGAGTCACTACTAAATTAACCATCGCATACAACGGCTTATGATACTCATTATCCGTTTCAAATGGTTTCCTATTTTCTGGTGTTGTCACTGTTTCCTCCTTGTAACTTACACATAGCTTCCCGAAACTTTCGGAAAGCAATCAATGATTTCATATCCTTACTAGAACGGCTCAGAAGTTTTTTTATCATCGCCATGAAAGTCTGGGTCTGTCATTGAAGCAAACAAAGCATCATCGAACAGTGCCTCCTGCAATAACCATCGCAGATGCTCACCATCCTCAGTGCTTATGTCTACACGCACTTCATTGTTTGACACAATAAAGTCACGATTCTTTATTTGTATATACATCCGACCATTATCAAGGATAAGACCTATGTCTTTTTCCGTGACTGCCGGATGCTGGGATTTATCATTAAATGTCATACACCAATCATAACACCAGGGTGCGACAATTACACGCTATTGCATGATTCTACGACGATACCGGAAACGCTCCGACGCAGTCATACCAGCACGAACCCCATAAATCGGAAAATCAATATTCTCCTCAACAATAGAGGCCGCCAAACATTCCCTTTCGACACGACAATGTTGACACACACGACGAGCTTTCTTATGCTGATCAGAATACATCAACCTGGTCAAACCACGACAATTTGCTAATTCACGCCAAGCACCCATACATAAACACTACAACACGTTGCAAACAAAGTGTGGAACTAGTACCATAGCTTATGAAGGAATCCTCCTTTCATTGTTGACACACAGAACAATCCGCACCTTGTCCTATCGGGTGCGGATTTTCTGATTGCGAATAGGTATAGGTAGCGTTGATAGTGAAACGATTTGGGCTGCAGCTTGGGAGTCCGCAGGGCGTGCGAAAGCCCCAACCGGGGAGGGGTCCAGTTGGGGCTTCGCAGGGGGGGGCTGAAGATTAGTCAATATTTCTAATATTGATTTCTCCTCCTAAAGGCTCACCTGTATTTTTAGCTAATGGCACATCAGGTAAAGTACGAACATGATGCACATCAGCTTTTTCGCCAAGGTTCATGTGTGTTGCACATTTGCCTTGGTAGTTTACCCAAGCTACTGCGTCATCCCATTCGCTGAATGTCATGTATGTATCTTTAATGATGCTTGAATTATTTGTTGTGAAGTAAAACCAATATCCACCAAACCAAGCAACCGAACCAACATAATTATCATGCATATTTTTGAAATCAAAACTCGTGTACAAAGGCAAGTCATTGCTATCAGTTGATTCACAAAAACCCGAGTCGGTTTTCCATTCAAACATCGTACTGTCTTCAAGGTCAACTGATTTTTTCAAAACGTTTCTAGCAATATCGACAGCAGACTCAAGCTGTTGTTGGTCTTCGTTGTCTTCTCTCCAAGCCCAATACCAATCATTTTCATCCCATGCCAAAATCTTGACATATTCCGGATCATCTTCATGTATGCCTTCAACAGTATGGTCTTGATACCATTCTGGACATTCATCACCTTGATGTTCAAATGATGCAATTTCCGTTAATGCAGTTTCAAGTAATTCAATTCTTTTAACTAATGCATTTTCTTGGATAGCTACTTTGAAATCAGGAATTAAATTCCACATTGGCTGGAGTATTAAAGCTTCTGTTGTGTGGTCATAATCAATATTGGTGACGTTAACAACGTAGCCGTCAACATCTTTTAATGGTGCTACTACGGTTACTTGCGTATCATCGTGTATTTCATAATCGTGTAACCACTTTTTAAGATCGGCTACTGTTGTTAATTTATCTTGTTGAGTCATACCTGGCTCTCTTTCATTGTTGTATTTCATTGTTGTTTCCTTTCATGTTTGTTCTTTTTGCCAAACCAAAAGTCTGTCCAAAAAGAGGGAATGATAAGCAACAGTATTGTCACTGTTGCGTGTGTAAATTGCTTCATGTTATGAATAACTCCAATCCCATTCGCCATTAACGAATTGCGGATCATGAGTTATCTCTTGACCATTTATAAATGCATAACCCCATGTTGCTAACGCTAAGACTTTGCGCTCATCGTAAGCATTACCGGGGTCTGATGTATGCAAGTTCCACATGTGGTCATGGCTACCTAACACATCAATAGATCGGTCAATCTGATTATTGACGTACACTGCTTCAGCGTGAGTAAATAATTCTTTGTTGGTTCTACCGTTCACAATTTCGTGCGGATTCTCATCCCAATGGAAATCGACACCAAACCTTTTCATACCAAGTAGCCACATGATCACGTCTTTCTCAGTTTTCACCGGAGTATTTAACAGACTCCAGTAACTAGGAAAGCGGTCTTGCTCATCTAAAATTATTCCTACCTCGTCACCTACAGATGTAGCAACAAGTTCAGGCACAGACTTTTTATAGTTTGCTAAGAAAGCACCTTGATAGAAACAATGCACACATAAGCGAATGCTGTCATTAGTTAGCACATCCCATTCTTTCGGAATTGGTTTGTGATGCCATTGGCTATCGCATATAAAGTCAAATTCAATATCGGACATTTAGTCCTCCTTTTCTTATAGTTGTTGACACCATTAATTCTAGCCGATTAGCAAAACAAACACACGTTATAGGTATAGGTACTGTTGATAGTGAAAACCTTGAGGATTCAACCGATCTTCGAAGTGGCGGCACTCTGGAAAACCTGCGGGATAGTGAATTTTATAGGGTCCATGGGTAAGGGTCAATGCTGATTTTTTGCTTAGGATGGTTCTACGGTGGATGCTTTTTAACGTTTTTGGTGTGTTGTGCTGTGTCTTGCTATCTGCGATATACTTAAAGAGTCAACAATTAAACCTTTAAGGAGGATTCATGACCATTAATTATCGTCAATATCGTGACAGTTCAAACGAACTATCCGACTATGTGACGGCACTAGAAAATGAAATGCAAAGACATTTAGGAGAGTTACATTTCCTGGCATTCTTTGAAGCTTTCCAAGATGACAATTCAAGGAGGGTTAATTAATGACTAGTGTCAGTATTAAAAAGCGTGCCGGTACTTTGCCGGACTTGTCGCCTAATTTTATTTGGACAGCTCGCAAGAGATCCGAAGATTTGAAAACAGTCGGTGCTATCCGTTCGGCTTTTTATGGGCTATCTAATAGACCGGCTCCGTTGCTAACTTTGGACACTACGAAAATTAAAAAGGGTGACGGGTTAAAGATTGTTAATTTGTCTTTGGCTCCTCATTCAATGAGCGGTTTTAATGTTTGCCCATCATCAACTAAAGAGTGTCGGGAAAATTGTATTGGACATAGTGCCGGTTTAAATAAATTTGAGACACAGCAAACCGCTAAGCTGTGGAGGACTCAATTATTGTTTACCGACTTTGATTGTTTTATGCGTTTGCTACTTGCGGAACTTAACGCAGTGGTTCGGAATAATGGACCTATAGCTTTTAGGGCGAATACTTACTCAGACTGCGATTGGTCCCGATATGAAGACTTGATTCGTGAGGCGATTGGTCCGCAATCAATACGTTTTGAGTACAGCAAAAGAAAAGCCTTTGTTTCTGGCAATCGCTCTGTAAGCCATTCTCCCGAAAAAAATGACTTTCACCCTAGTAATAGTCCATGGAAAAACGCTGTTTTTTATGCTTTTTCTGGTCGTGGACCTAAGTTTGATTCACCAGAGTTTTTAAATTCTGTAATTGAACGGGGACATAATTGCGCCTTGGTCGTGGATCAGCTCCCGACTACGAAAACGCTATGGGGTAAGCCTTGGATATCCGGAGACGCTAACGATAGGAACGTTTATCTAGTTGATGGTCATTATTTGTTACTAACGCCTAAGGGTACTTTGTCGGATAGTTCAAACTTTGTCTACCCTACTCGTAATGTTGATAGTGATTCTCTTCGGCGGCTAAGGCATCAAAAAAAAATTTCTGGGATAGTGAATAATGAAAACTGACGGTTTGCAGTTGCTTAGTATCTTGTTTATATTATGGGCAATAACTAGAAAAGGATTATTAAAGATTGGAGGTGACCAATGATAGACCTATTCAACTTAATCATGTTCGGAATTATGGGCGCATACTTTATAATGATCCTATACATTTTTGGACGTGCGGTTTGGCAGTGGGCAAGCGAACCTTTTCGCATTGCCTATGAACTAGAGGAAAAATTCAAAATCCAAAAATAGGGTTTTTAATCGAATCACACTCTACGGAATTCCTCCGGCTACTTAGTCGGGGGAATTTCCCTTTTATAAATCAAACGCAATAGAAAACGACGATAGTGAAAAAAGCAACAATACAAAAACCTGGCAACTAAAACCTAGTCTCGCCTATCTTAATTTATTTAATAGGTGACCTTGGTTTATTATCGGGAAATCAGATAACGGCATCTATTGGGGCGATGTGCCGAGGCACGGGGTCTATTAGTATATGATATTGGTGTTTTGGGGGTTTTGGTTTTGTTGTTCGAGTGTGTTTGGGGGGTGTGGGTGCTTGTTTTTTGATGTTTTTTTGTTCGGGTTTGTTTGGTGTTTGGTTGGTGCGTGTTTTGTTGGTTTGGGGTATGTTCTGGGAAGGTTACAAAAGTTACAAAGTTACTTTTATGGAGTTTTGTTGTGTTCGGGGTTGTTTTGTGTTTGGTGCGTGTGTTTACAGTTGTCCCTGGGTTCCTCCCAAGCATTGAGGTTGCTTTGACCTTGTAATCGCTTTGTCCTGTGCGTTACGCCGTTATGCACGCATTCCCTTGTTTGTGTTGTCATAACGGTCCGTTAGCCCTTTGACGGCTGACACACCCAGGGTTAGTGGGGCGCTTCTTTCGAGCGTTGCTGCAATGGGTCGAGGGATTGCAGTTCCCTGTTGTGTGTTTCTGGTATTGTGTTAGTATATCGTGGCTTATGGTTTTTGAAAGGGGCTTTTTTGTGTTTTGTGAAGATTTTGATGAAATAATTGATGACGATAATGACGAGGTGTTACAGTGTGGGTTAGAGAATCCTGATATTTGTGAGAGCTGTCAGTAAAGGAGATTGTTGTGGCGTATGGTTATGGTAAGCCTATGAAAGCTAAGAAGAAACGTAAACCTAAGAAAAAGCGTTGAATGGCTCCTCGCAAAGTGGCAAAGCCTAAGTCTACGGCCGCCTATTATCGAAAGAACCCTAAAGCTAGGGCTAAGAAGAAAGCGTATGATACGAAGTATCATAAGTCTGCAAAGCGTAAGAAGTATCGTGCTGATCTTAATAAAGAACGCCGTAAACGTGGTATTGCTGGTAAAGGCGGCAAAGATGTGTCACATAAGAAGGGTGGTGGGTATACTTTAGAGAGTCCTTCTAAGAATAGGGCTAGAAACAGAGGTAAAAAATGAGTGTCAATAATAAAAAGGTTAGGAAGCCGACAAAGAATCCTACTGAAAACGATTTTTGGGCATGGCTTACAGAAGGCGTTAATAAAGGCTACTGTTCAGACATGTATTGCGAAAACCATAATGCCGTAGCTCAATCAGACTTTGAAGAATTTGATGAATTAATGCAAAAATATGATGGGCGTGATTTTTGTTGGTCAATAGTGCATGTATATTACGGTGTTAATGGCTAATGGCATCAGGAAAAGCTACACCAATAGAAAAATGGGTTGAATATCTTATTCTTAGACGTAGCAACAGCATGTGGAAAGCATCGCAGAAAGCTCAAGTCAATTATCACTCTGCCAGAGACAACGAATCCGGCAAAATATCAACTCGTAACTATGTAATTGCTAAAGAACAAGTCGATGCTATAGGCGTATCCGACATACCCAGCTATGAACAATTAGATCCTGAAATACAAGAATGCTGGGACAACATAGAGAAATTTGCGTTACGCTATTTCGGAATTATCCTGCAACCGTGGCAAATAGAAGCCACTGAGAAAATTTTTTCGCTTTTTGAAACACCTTTAGAAGAATACGTTGTTATAAATGCACCGCCGGGCAGCGGTAAGTCAACGTTTTTTGCTAAGGTGCTTCCGGCATGGGCGACAGTCCGCAATAGAGCAATTCGTGGAATGCTTGGTTCCTCGACTCAACGTCTCGCTGAATGGTACACACGGCGTTTGAGGGCGGAGTTTGAACGAGAGCATGTCGCTCGTGCCGAACTAAACGACACTAAATTAGGGTTAGCGGTTGACGCTGAACGCACACTACAGCAAGACTTCGGGCAGTTTAAGCCTGACGCTAAAGAAATTTGGCGTGCAGAAGCATTTACCATTGTGCAACCAGGTGACGTAGCCTTATCGCAGAAAGAACCGTCATGGTCAGCGTTCGGTATGGACTCTGGTTTCCTAGGTGGTCGTTTTGATCTTATTATTTGGGATGACGTATGGGATCCTCGCAAGATGCGGAACAGTGAGTCTCGTTCTGATATGTATCGTTGGTGGGATGAAGTAGCTGAAACACGGTTAGAGCCTGGTGGTTTGCTTGTGTTGCAAGGTCAACGTATGGCTTCTGATGATATTTATAGGTATGCGTTAGATAAATTCGCTCCTGTTGATGAAGATTACGACGAGGTTGACGAGGATAAGGTAGATGGTGAAGGCGAACGCAAGTACAGCCACCTTAAATACAAGGCTCATTATGAGGATAAATGCGAACAGTTACATAGCGTAGATTCTCCCCCATATCCTGAAGGGTGTTTGTTGTATCCTCGACGGTTGCCGTGGCGAAAAATACGGCATGTGAAAGCGCAAACACCTGACCGATACGAAATACTGTACCAGCAAGAGGACTCTGACCCTGCGTCTGTGCTTGTAGATCCGCTTTGGATTACTGGCGGGCAAGGCAAAAACGGCGTTGACTACATTGGGTGCTGGGACACTGACCGTGATTTATGGGAAGTGCCACGCTATTTGCCTGGTGATGTAATGGTTGTAGCGTCTGCTGACCCTTCTCCATCTAATTTTTGGGCGTTGCAATGCTGGGCTTACTGTCCTGACAGCGAATACAGGTACTTGTTGGAATCGTATCGTCGCAAAATGGATGCACCATCGTTCCTTGACTGGAACCATGACACGCAACGCTTTACTGGCATAGCTGAAGAATGGTGGCAGATAAGTAATGAGATAGGTCATCCTATTACGCATTGGATAGTTGAAGCTAACGCTGCTCAAAAGTTTATTTTGCAGTACGATCATTTCCGAAGGTGGTCAGCGTTGCGAGGTGTAGAGCTAGTACCGCATTACACGCACTCTCGTAACAAGGGTGACCCTAAGTATGGTGTGCAAATGTTAGCTCCGTTGTACCGGCTTGGTCGTATTCGACTTCCTGGCAAGCAACGAACTGATGCTAGACCTCATTCTTTGCTTTTAGTAAATGAGGTAACAAAATGGAACCCAGAAGGCACAGGGTCTAGAACTGATGACTGTGTGATGGCACAATGGTTCGTAGAACATAACCTTGAAAAATTATATACGCCTATGTCTGAGCCTCTCAAACTATGGCGACCTTCGTGGGTGACAGAAAGCTAATA
>Ga0181394_1000065_pt1 | contig 38115 bp, 40 predicted proteins | sample 17SPOviralmetaG_FD_130123 | JGI IMG/M metagenome (GOLD analysis project Ga0181394, IMG submission 130123) | Marine viral communities from the oligotrophic San Pedro Time Series (SPOT) site, San Pedro Channel, CA, USA - 17 SPOT_SRF_2010-11-23 | ecosystem: Environmental > Aquatic > Marine > Strait...
ATCACATTTTTGACATTTCGGCTGGTTTTCATTCGACATCATCTTTGAGTGGCACATCTGGTAACCATGTGCAGATTGCTAAAAAAATTAACATATACAATCAAATGGCTCAAGTGTTAATGGGCTATGATGAAAGCGGAAGTATCAGAAGGTTTGACGAAGATGGCGATCTGACTGGTGGCACAAAAATGAATGAAGTATTCTTTATTAACTTTGCTAGATTATTGAGCAAAGACGAAATCAAGAAAGGATCTTTTAGTATTGAGTTGGGAGTTAACGAATTATTCAACGCCAGTAAATTTAGTTCTAGGATTAAATTGGCAGACACGAACGCCCAAAACGATCATAGAATTAATTCACCTGCAGGAGACTATGGTATTCTATACGCTGGAGAGTCAACATCTGGAAACATATTACATTCTAATGCTCAAGCAGGAGATACGACTACAAAAGCCGGATTGATATTTTATCAAGCAGGTATCGCAGTAATCTCGGCATCCGTATTTCTACAGGATACAGCAGGTATTCTTCATACAGACATGGATCATACAGATATGAACGCTGCAGAAAATAGTATTATTGATATTTTATCTGGATCAGCAATTTCTGCATCTTGTGATGCTCTAAGGCAAAGAATGTACAACATTTCTTTCAACAACACAACAGAGTTGAATTCTACAGTATACTTCTGTAGAGCGCATCATAATGAATTCAACTACTCTACTAATCCTACTTATTTGAGTTCTTCTAAATTAGTTGTAAAGAACAATGCGTCTGATACTCCTGTGTCTTATATATCTACTGTTGGGCTTTATTCGGCAGACAATGAATTGCTAGCGGTAGCCAAATTGTCCGAGCCTCTGAAAAAAGATCCTTCAAACGAACTAACACTACGAGTTAGACTGGACTATTAATGTCCGTAGAGGACTTGCGGTTTAAGAGACTTGTAAAAGAGTTGTCTTTTCTTAAATCCGATTTAGAGTACCACTCTGCAGAGCATGCAGCAAGGCGAGTTGTCTTTTATGAAGATTTAGAAGATTTTATGAAAAAATCAGAATTTCAATACTCTGAGCAGAGAACGATGAAAAACATGAAGGACGTATATAAGCCAAAAGAGAAGAGTATGGTAGTGGAAAAAGAAACTGATATATCAAAACAAAACAAAGAGATGTATCGCAAGATTGCCAAAAAGACTCATCCAGACTTGCACTCCGACTCAGATAAAACAAATATGTTCAAGAGAGCAGTTAAGGCAATGGAACAAGGCGATTGGTACACTCTGTATGAACTCTCTGAGGCTTTAGGAATACAGATAGGAGAGCACTCGCCGATGCATCTAGAGTGGCTTAAAATGGAAATAGAGAGGAGTAGGGCAATAATAAAAGGGATAACTACGACATTTGAATGGATTTATTCTGAACCTAACGCAAATAAACAACTAGTTCTAACTAATTACTGCAACATAACATGCAATAAAAAATGAATATTTGCTGTAGGATAAACGTATAGAGATTATGAGTATATTTAAATTTGACGAAAAAGAAATATTTGTTAACAGCCTTAGACTGTACCCAAAGTATGAATTTGTTGCTTACTCTGGGACGCTGTATATCAACAACCAGAAAGCAGATTCCGGATCTTTCAACTCTCAGAGCCTGAATGTCCCATCTGGGTACATTTCTTTATATGAGATCAACAATGATAAACTCTCAGGATCAAATAACTTTATTTACCCATTCATAACAAAAGACGGTTCACTGCAATCATTCGCAACTGTTAGTACAACTCAGTTTGCCCAGTCTTTTGCTTATGGGGATGTGATTACTGGATCTTATCCAATGTCATCATCTTTGTATAGAAACTACTATTCACAGTCAGCCAGTAGGGCTCACGTTGATGCACTACGAAACACACTCAACCACTACAAAAATATTTCAAATCATTATGAATTTAGTGGATCTTTGGGTGACAAAGGAACACAAGAAGCAAACTTAATCAGCATTCCTTCGATTTTTTACGGCAATCGTATTAAAAAAGGTACAATGGATCTTAAGTTTTATATAACCGGTACGCTCGTAGGACACCTACAAGATACAAAAAAGAATGGAGAACTTATTCAAGTGGCTCCGTCTGGATCACAAGGCTCCGGATCATGTGCAGGGGTTGTGCTATATAACGAAGGCTTTGTTATGCTTACTGGTTCTTGGACACTTGATGGCACATTGAGAAATTATGTCAACGATGTGTCTTTGAGGAAACCTACAAAATGGATTTACTGGGGCTCTGGAATTAACGGATTTGAAAATGATCCTATGACAGCATCTCATGGAAGCATAGCATTTCAGGGTGAAACCACAACTCCAACCATTTCAATGTATGCACATGCTCCCAAAGGAGAGTTGAACCATTCTAACAATCCTACATTCCTACAGTCAGATCAGTCATTGTATCCTTCTGAGATCGAACAAACAGGAAATCTCTATCTGGAAAACGACAGGGCATTGATCAAGAATACTGTTTTTAGCCCCTACGATAACAATGAAGAGACTTTCAAGAAGCACACATACATATCGAAGGTAGTAATTTACGATGAGTTTATGAATGTTCTAGGCGTCGCTAAAGTGGCAAAACCTGTCAAGAAGACAGAAGACAGAGAGTTTAGTTTCAAATTAAAGTTAGACATATAGGAGAAGCATGACTTATATATTAGGGCTTGATATTAGTACCTCTGTCATAGGAATGGCAGTGATGGATTTAGATAAAAACTTGATCCATTATAGAAATCTTAAGATGAGTTCAAAACAAGATCTAGAAATTAGATGTTGGCAATTCAAACAAGAACTATTGAATGTTTTCGAAGATTATGCTTTTGACGATGTATATGTCGAACAGCCTGCTATGATGTTCGGCGGCGGAAAAACGACAGCCCAAACCATGTCCAAATTACAAAGATTTAATGGAATGTGTTGTTACGCTGTATACACGCAAACTTTCTTGGTACCGCATCTAGTTCATGCAAACTCAGCAAGAAAAAAAATGAATATTTCAATACCTCGAAACGTAAAGAAGAAGAAGCACTTTATAATTCAAGAAGTGCAAAAGAAATATCCTAGTTTCACTTACGATATCACAAGGCACGGAAATCCAAAACCGGGTACTGACGATATAGCAGACGCTATCGTAATTGCTCATTATGGAGTTTCTGTATACAAAGAGGGGTTAAATGCAGTCGGAGAAGGTAAAACTAGTAAATGATGTCTTGGGGTATCCCAAGAGACAATCATCAGAACATTTATACACATGTCCTTATTGCAACCATCACAAGAAAAAGTTTTCTGTCAATTTTGAGAGAAATGTATTTAAGTGTTGGATTTGTGATACTAGGGGCAGAAATATTAGACGTGTCATTCGTCGGTTTGGTTCGTTTACACAATTAAAAGAGTGGGACAAACTATCTGGCATAGTGGATCACTCTAGGCTAGAGTTTCAACTGTTCGCCGAAGAAGAGGTAGAGCAGGAACAAATCATCTCTTTACCAAAAGAGTTTAAAACACTCACGGGCAAAACATCTGTGGTTGACAACATACCCTTGTCTTATCTTACGAATAGAGGCATAGAGCCTTGTGATTTGTTAAGATACAAGATTGGCTATTGTGGAGAGGGAGAGTTTGAAGGTAGGATCATCATACCGTCATTTAATGTTAATGGCTATGTAAACTACTTCATCGCCCGTTCTTACGATGGACACTGGATGCGTTACAAGAATCCCGACGCATCTAGAGATATTATATTCAATGAGTTAAACATTGATTGGGATTCCGATGTCATATTAGTAGAAGGAGTATTTGATGCTATATTCGCAGGAAACGCTGTTGCTTTACTGGGTTCGACTTTACGAGAAGAATCTAGATTATTTCAACACATAATCAGAAATGATTCGAGCGTCTTCATAGCCCTTGATCCAGATGCGGAGAAAAAGGCTATGAGGATTGCTCATACTCTTCTGAAATACGATATCGAAGTTTGGAAGGTTGATATACCAGAAGGTGAAGATGTATCATCGATTGGGAAAGAAACCTTCACAGAACTTAAAAAGAGTGCTGTCTTGATGCGAGACAATCAAGATTGGATTCTCAAAAGAAAACTCATGTCTCTATAATGTATCATATTCTAAACAACAAGGAGGATTTATGATTAAAATAGCACACATTGCAGATACGCATATTCGTAATCTAAAGTATCACTACGAGTATAAGGTTGTCTTTTCGCAAATTTACGAAACCTTACGAAATGAGAAGGTTGACTATATCGTACACTGCGGAGATATTGCACACACCAAAACACAGATCTCACCAGAGTTTGTAGAGATGGCTTCTGAGTTCTTTTACAACTTAGGAGAGATCGCTCCGACATATATTATCTTAGGAAACCATGACGGAAATCTTAAGAACAGTTCGCGACAAGATGCAATCACGCCAATTATCAATGCGTTGGATCATGACAACTTGCACCTATTGAAGAATTCTGGTGAAACAGATATTGGAGATGATGTTGTGTTGAACGTTTTGTCTGTATTCGACGAAGACAACTGGACAGATCCAACAGACGATAGTAAGATTAATATTGCTTTGTATCACGGAGCAGTACAATATTCTAAGACAGACACAGGCTTTGCCATGACTCATGGAGATCATGATGTTTCTATCTTCAGTGCTTTCGATTATGCTATGTTAGGTGATATTCATCAACGACAGCATTTAGATGCCGAACGTACTATATGGTATGCTGGCTCTACTGTTCAGCAGAACTTTGGAGAGACAGATGACAAAGGCATTCTAATATGGAATATCAAGAATAAGAAAAAGCATACTATCAAGCCAATTGTATTCAGCAATCCTCGTCCGTTCTTGTCATGGAACATCGAGTTAGATGTAAGTGGCAACCCAGACATTTCAAATTTTAACCCACCAGAAGGAGCAAGAATCCGTGTTATCGCTGATAATTCTTTATCGATTGATCAAATCAAGAAGGCAACAGAGGTTGTCAAGCACAAATTCAATCCAGAGTCTGTCACGTTCCTCAACAGGGCAACAAGCAGAAACTCGATAGAACTCGGAGAAGGAGAAACAGAAGTTCTTGATCTTCGTGATATAAGCGTACAGGAAGAATTGATAGAGGAATACCTAGAGCCTTTTAACTTGTCTCAAGATGAGTTGGAAAACGTCTATCGTCTTAACAAGAAATACAACGACGCAGTTGCCAGAGAAGATGATATATCTCGCAATGTTAATTGGAATTTAGATAATGTGCGATGGGACAATTTGTTCAACTACGGAAAGGGTAACGAGATAAACTTTCAAAACCTTAATGGTATTGTTGGCATCTTCGGTAAAAATTTCTCTGGTAAGTCATCTATCATTGATTCTATTTTGTTCTCCATGTTTAACTCAACATCAAAGAATGAAAAGAAGAACCTCAACGTCATCAATCAAAACAAGAACAGGGCAATAGCAAAACTTGATGTTACCGTTGGGGAACAAAAATATGTCATTGAACGAGAAGCAGAAAAGTACACAAAGAAGTTAAAAGGCGTAGAAACGCTTGAAGCAAAGACAGGAGTTACGTTCTATTCAGAGTCATTGATAACAGGTGATATAACGCCCCTCAATGGCACTACAAGGAACGAAACAGATAAGGCTATACGAAACCACTTTGGATCTCTAGAAGACTTCCTATTGACGTCTATGAGTTCACAAAACGGTGCTTTGAATTTTATATCCGAAGGCGCATCAAAGCGAAAAGAAATCTTCGCAAAATTTCTCGATCTAAACCAGTTCGAACAGAAGTATCGTCTCGCCAAAGAAGACTCAGCAGAGGTTCGGGCTATGTTAAAGCGACTAGATGGTAGAGATTTTCACCAAGAAAAGAAAGATCAGATAGTTGAATTAGCAAAAGTCACAAGGCGCTTAAACGGGCATGAAGAGGATTGCAAAGTGTTATCGAACCAAATTGAAGAATTGAATGGGGAACTAGCCCTGCTAGAGTCAGCCATCTCGTCCGTTCCTACGGAATTAATTGATATAGCAAAAGTTAGAAACAAGATTGTTTCGAAAAAGACACAGGTATCAAGACTTTACAATCATATCGATGAACTCACCGAAGAAAGAAAAGGTAAAGAGGAACGATATAAAGCGCTATGTGAGTTTGAAGAGACATTTGATATTGAAGGGTTAAACACACGTAGAATTAAGATAGACGATCTAAGCCAATCTATCGAAGAATCAGAGAAAGTGTTGAAGGCAAAAGAAAGGGAATACAGTCAAAAGGCTGCCAAAGGTAAGTTATTGGAAGAGCATGAGTATGATCCAGATTGTAGATTCTGTTGTGAGAATCCGTTTGTCAAAGATGCAAATATTGCAATCGCGCAATTACCTGCTATCAATTTGCAGATAGAGGACTCGAATAGCAAAATGGCTGCTTTCGTACAGAGTCTACAAGACTTAAACCCAGACAAAGTCACAGAGCACCTAGGTAAATTTCAGAAGTTGCTAGACAAAAAAGTGGAAACATCTTCTAGGATAACAGAGATAGGGCTTCAATTTGAACGAGATCAGACTACGATTAAACTTCTTTCCAAAGAGATTGAAGAACTAGAGCAAGAGCAACAGGTATACGAAGATAATAAAGAATCAATTGAAAGCCTAGAGACTATGCTAGTGCAGAAAGATTCTTTAAAGTCTAAAATCAAGACTACCAAAAGAACACTTGCAAAATGTGAGAAAGATCGTTTAGACTTTTACAAACAGACAGGATCTATAGAGGAGAAGATTAGTAACCTCGAAGATATGTCGATCCAACTTGAAGAGTACCGCTCTCAGTATTCAGCATATGATTTGTATATGCAATGTATGCACTCTAATGGTATTGCTTTCGATGTCATTAAGAAGAAGTTGCCAATCATCAACGAAGAAATATCAAAGACAATTGCCAACATTGTTGATTTCAATGTATTCTTCGAAGTTGATGGTGGTAAGTTTGAGATATATATCAAGCACCCTAAGCACGATCCTCGTCCTCTAGAGATGGGCTCCGGAGCAGAGAAGACTATTGCTGCTATGGCTATCCGCATGGCTTTACTCACAGTCTCTTCAATGCCAAAAGGAAACATTTTTATTCTCGATGAACCCGGAACAGCACTAGATGAAGAAAATATGGAGGGTTTTATTCGTATTTTGGAACTAATTAAGGTAAACTTTAAAACAGTTTTACTAATTAGTCATCTAGATTCATTGAAAGATTGCGTAGACATGCAAATCGTTATAGATAAAAAGGATGGCTATGCTCATGTTAAACAATAGGAGGGAACATGACAATGGAAGAAATCAAAGAAAAGCAAGAAGCAGTGGTAGATGCTTGGCTTGGCAAAGTCACAAGCCGCAAACTTATGGTATGGGTTGCCGCAACCGCACTCATGGGATTTGGGATGGTTGAGTCTGCCGATTGGGTTATGATCTCAGGACTTTACATCGGAGGACAATCTGTCATTGATGCTATTGCTAAAATGAAGGGAGTATGATGGTTTTAAACTACGTGCTAAAACACTGGAAAGAGTTGCTTATTGCGGCTCTTTTCCTCGTTCTCTGGGTTAAATCTAGAGTTGACTATGCGTCACTGAAAGAACTCGAACAACAAAGAATCGAGGCTCATGAGGAATCGATGCAAAAATTAAAAAATAATTATGAAATAAGAATAAAGGATCAAAAGGAAGCATATGAAAAATATAAAGAAGAAATTGACATTATCTTGGAACACTACGGCGATAGGGTTGCAGACTTGGAAATCAAAACGTCCGAAAGGAAAGACGAATATCAAAACATCCTCAAAGAAAAACCGGAAACACTAATTAAAGAAATAGAACAAAAATTTGGATTTAAGTATGTTGAGTAGTTTACTGGTATTATTTATAGGGGTAGCGCAAGCAGACAATGGTAGGTTCACTTATGTAGAATTAGAGCAGCCTTGCCCGTTCAAAGGAACGCTATTGGATGATGAAGCGATGTCACACTTACTGACTCTACCTGAGTTTGAACAGGAGAAGTGTGATATACAGAAGCAAAAAGAGTTAGACGTATTACAAACAGAATGTGATCTTATTCAAGATGAGTTGCAATCTCAGATCGACTTTCACAAAGGCGAAGTTGATAGGATCACAAAAGAAAAGAATGATGTCATTGAGACGCTTGAAGAAGAGATAGAAACACTTGGTAAAGACGATAATAAACTTGTCTTTACAGCAGGTGTGGCAGTAGGTGTTACATTGACATATCTATTGGTAAGAGCACTTGGAGGCGCACAGTGAAAGTTAATGATCTTAATAAGATAGCAGCATATGAAAAAGCGATAGGAAAGAAGTATGGCAAAGAAACAATACAGAACCCTAATGCTGGATGGGATGATGACAAAGAAAAAGAATATCTAGAAACAACGAAAAAATTTGAATCAAAGGTTTCTAAGTATCACGAAGATAATGATTTAGTAGAAACAGATGGATTTTTAATGCCAAAAAGACTACTTAGTACTGATAGTAAAAGAACCTGCCCTGTATGTTCAACTTACTCTTTTGACAAAGGTGATGATTTCTATATGCACAAATATGAGTGTTGTCAGAATTGCTTCATTCAATATGTCGATGGAAGAGCGGAAAGATGGCAATCAGGATGGCGTCCAAACCAAGAGGATAAATAAAATGGCTACAACATTACAGATAGTAACAGCACTACAACAAGCAGCAGCAAATTGCTACGACGGCTCGCATGACGAACGGTTTACTGGCAAAGACTTGGCAAAAGAAGTAGGACTTAGGAGAGAAGAAGGATGTGCGATTAAAGACTCTCGCGTAATCGATGGATTCAATATTAGAGTCTTGGGCAATACAGTTTACTTGTCTTACCACACTGAGTGTACTTCAAAAGAATCTCATAATGCAAAATTATCATCAGAGATTGAGCAGTGTATGGCAGATATTATAAAGTTTCTTAAAAAAGAATATAAAAAGGTTGGAGGCGAAGGATCACTTAGCCTTAAGAAACCTTCAGAAGTTGACATAGATATGCAATATATATCTAGACAGCGTGTTGCAATAACCGCTCTGCAAAAGTTTGAGTTAGGTGGAGTTGAAGCAGAACATGTTGGACTTCCTAGTCCAGAAGATCGTTTGGATAAATCGATTAAAGACTTCTTGTCTTTAGGTAGAGAACAAGCAAAGAAACCATCCAACTACACATCAAAAAATGAGCAGTAATGATCTCGAAACAACAAGCCGTAGATGAACTACTAAAATGTGGCAAGTCTCAAGAATACTTTGTTAATAACTTCTGCCGTATTCCACATGCGGTTCACGGATTGGTTCGTTTCGATACATATGATTTTCAAGATGAACTTCTTGTTGATCTAGAAAAATATAGATTTAACGCAGTACTCAAAGCAAGACAGATGGGTATATCAACAATTGTTGGTGCTCACATTGCTTGGTTAATGATGTTTCATAAACATAAGAAGGTTTTAATCCTTTGTACTAAACTAGAAACAGCAAAGAACGTTGTAATCAAAGTGAAAGAAATGGTTAAGGCACTACCAGAGTGGATGCAGATTGCCAAGATTACTGTTGACAATAGAACATCTTTTGAATTATCAAACGGCTCATGGATTAAGGCATCCTCCACCGCAGGTGATGCCGGACGTTCAGAGGCTCTGTCTTTGCTTGTTCTTGATGAGGCTGCCTTTATTCCAGATATGGAGCAGTTGTGGACAGGTATCTATCCTACAATATCAACAGGGGGACGCTGTATTGCCCTCTCAACGCCTAATGGTGTTGGTAACTGGTTTCATACTACCTACGTCGATGCAGAGTCAGGAGTCAACGCTTTCAAGCCCACAAGGCTACATTGGAGCAGACATCCTGATAGAGATGCAAAATGGTTTAACGATGAAACAAAAAACATGAACTCAAGACAGATAGCGCAAGAGTATGAATGTAACTTCAACGCTTCTGGTGAAACTGTTATTGCTCCTGATGATATAGATAGAATTGAAAAGATGATATGCGATCCAAAGCACAAGGTTGGATACGATAGAAATTATTGGATTTGGGAAGAGTGTCAAGACGGTAAGAAATATGTATTGGTAGCAGATGTCGCTAGAGGAGATGGGGCAGATTATTCTGTGTTCCACGTCATCAATACTGATACAATGGAGATTGTAGCAGAATACAAGGGAAAGCCAAACATTGATGACTTCGCAAACATGCTGTTTTCAGCAGGAAGAGAATACGGCGGCTGCTTATTGGTTGTTGAGAATAACAATATCGGATATTCAGTCTTAGAAAAATTAGTTGATCTAGAATATCCAAATATTTATTTTAGCCTTAAAGGATCTAATGAGTATATAGAGCAGGTATCTGCGATAGGTAATCCAAGTGCAGTTCCGGGGTTTACAACTTCTATGAAAACTCGTCCATTAATTATTGCTAAATTAGAGGAGTTCGTCAGAAATAAACTAATTACTATAAAATCTTTGCGTTTATTAAACGAATTGAAGACTTTTGTATGGTATTTGGGTAAACCACAAGCCATGAAAGGATATAACGATGACTTGGTAATGGCTCTTGCTATTGCTTGCTGGGTTAGAGACACAGCAATCATCGCTTCTAAGAGAGGAGAGGAGTTGCAAAAAGCAATGTTAAATTCTATGGTATATACAAACACACTACTCAACACTAATATAAAAGGGCAACAAGGATATAATAAAAATAGTTCTACTTTCGATTCAGTACCCAAAGGAGGGCTCGAAGAACATAAGCGCAATTTAGATAAATTTAGTTGGATTTTCAAAGGATAAAAAAATGGCTGACAATAAAAAGAACCCAAGAAACCCACAGAGTAATCTGTATAAAAGGTTGACTAGACTGCTTTCATCACCTATTGTGAATAGGCGAACGCAGATGCAAAGACGATACAAACGAGCAGATATGGATAAGTATAAATTCAATTCTGCTATGGGATTAGATTTCAAGAAGACTTCATACAATCCGTATGACACTATGACTGCCAACATTATGGCAAACCAAAATCGCTATGAGCGATATATTGATTTTGATCAAATGGAGTTTACTCCTGAGATTGCGTCTGCACTAGACATTTATGCAGATGAGATGACGACTTCTACAATGTTGTCTCCTATGCTTAACATTAAGTGCCCAAATGACGAAATCAAAATGATTTTGAAAAACCTTTATGAGGAGATCCTTAATGTAGATCTCAATCTTTTTGGTTGGAGTCGTTCTTTATGTAAGTTTGGCGACTTCGTACTGTATCTAGATATTGATGCTACAACTGGTGTTCGCCATGCGATCTCTCTTCCTCTAGACGAAATAGAAAGAATTGAAGGCGAAGATAAGACAAACCCAAATTACATACAATTTCAGTGGAATTCCGGAGGATTGACATTTGAAAATTGGCAGATTGCACATTTTAGAATATTAGGTAACGACAAGTATGCGCCATATGGAACTTCTGTTCTTGAGCCTGCTAGAAGAATATGGAGACAGTTGACTTTACTTGAGGATGCCATGATGGCATATCGTATCGTTAGATCTCCTGAGAGACGAGTGTTCTATATTGATGTTGGTAATATTGCTCCTCAAGATGTAGAGCAATTTATGCAACGAGTAACTACGCAAATGAAAAGGAACCAACTAGTTGACACATCCACCGGACGTGTTGATTTGAGATACAATCCTTTGTCAATCGATGAAGATTATTTTATTCCTGTGCGTGGTGGAAACTCGTCTAGAGTTGAATCATTACCCGGTGGACAGTACACTGGAGACATTGATGATGTTAAGTATTTAAGAGACAAGTTGTTTTCCGCACTGAAGATCCCGATGTCTTACCTTTCCAGAGGCGATGGACAAACAGAGGACAAAGCAACGCTAGCCCAGAAGGACATCAGATTTGCCAGAACAATCCAAAGACTGCAAAGATCTGTCGTTTCTGAATTAGAAAAGATTGGACTGGTTCACCTTTATACATTAGGCTATCGCGGTGATGATCTTATTTCGTTTAAATTATTATTAAATAACCCATCCAAGATTGCAGAGTTACAAGAACTTGAGCACTGGAAACAGAAGTTTGATATTGCTGGAGCAGCGACAGAAGGGTTCTTCTCTAAGAGATGGATCTCTGAAAACATTCTTGGAATGTCCGACGAAGAGTTTCTTAGAAACCAGAGAGAAATGTTCTACGATAAGAAGATGGCATCTATGCTTGAGAAAGCATCTGAAGAGATTCCTGCTTCTGCACCTGATACTGGAGCCGCTGGTGGAGCCACTGGTGGAGGAGGACTTGATCTTGGCGGAGGCGCTGAAGGCGGCGGACTCGATCTCGGTGGAGGTGATGCTGGAGGTGGTGATGCACCTGCAGGAGATGCTGGTGGTGACGCTGCTGGCGGTGACGCCGGAGGTGAAGCAGATTCCGCATTACTCGCATCACCGGGGAACAGAGACGAAAAACGCGATAAAGATGGCAAAGTATCTAGAGGAGATGGCAAAGGAAGAAGAAAGGTTAAACCTTTCAAAAACTCAGAGGCAGGAAAGTCTGCTAGAAAAAGAAGCACAAATTCTGTGATTCAACAGCCATCTAATAAAGCAGTAAAGAATCCTCTATCTAGTATTGTAAACACAGTGTATGAAGCGGAAGAAAAACAGATTTACGATAAAGAAGAGAAGCAACTATTTAATATTAGTCACGATTTAAAAGTACTACTCGAAAGTATGGAGCCTAAAGAAAAATGAAATATAACAAAAAAAGAAATACTGCGTTTTTATACGAGACACTAATCTTAGAAGTAACTAAGGCAGCACTGAATAAAGACGAGAGACGAAAGAACATCGCAATGGATATCCTTAAAGAAAACTTTGCGAAAAATTCTATATTGGATGAAGAGTTGGATGCCTATAGATCCATTTTAGAAACAAAAGGTGTTACAAAAGAATGGGCTAATATGATCCTAAGAGAAGCCCAAAGGACTTACCTCTCTTTGCATCCGGGACACGTATTCCAACATCAAACACATGTAATCAACAGAGTGAATAAAGAACTGGGTAAAGACACTTTTGGTACCTTTACTCCCAATTATAAGTCTCTAGCAACCATTGGACAACTATTCAGTATCAAAACTCCTGTTAAGGCTAGAGTTATATTGGAAAGCAACATTATTGAAGAAATGACTAATCAAGAAGATACCATGAATGTTGAACCAGTGGATAATTTGGTATTAAAAGTCTTTGTAGAAAAGTTTAACGAAAAATACAGTACCTTATTAGAGGAACAAAAAGATATTTTATTCAAGTATATTTTCTCATTTGTTGATGAAGGTATGGGATTAAAAGTCGCAATTAACGAAGAGATCTCTAGAATGAAGAAGATTGTTATAAAAAACAAAACTTCAGTACCAGAATTGTCAGATAAGTTCGAGTCTTTGGGACTTATGCTTGAATCTTTTTCAAGTAAGAATATAGATGATTCCATGCTCTTCAAAGTACTAAAGACTCAAGAACTTTGTAAGGAATTGATCTAATGTCAATTAAAGTATTCATAGGCGAGAAATCCATTTCTAGGGATGATAACAAACTCAAAGATTACAAGTTCTCAGTAGACATGAGACAGACTCTTGGTGGGGATTATGTTATATACGATCATCCAGATATCGATATTGTAATTATGCCAAAAATGAAGAAAGTTGTTGGATTCCCGAAAGACAGAATATCCGATATGACTTATGACACACAGTCTAGACTATTTGATTTCTTAACTAAGAAAGGAGTTGTAGCAAGAGATTCTGTACAAGGTGGTAACGTATATGCTTCATTACAAGCCTTGTTCGAAACCCCACCAGAACCAAAAACAAAAGAAGGTGAAGAAGCACAAGATCCACTCGATGCGTTACAGCCAATCCTTTTTACGATTTGCAAATTCATTGAGATGGAAAAACCTCAGTATGAATACTTGAAAAAGATGGATGAGGAAGAAGAAGATTATTACACGAATCCAACAGATGATAATTCAACAGAGTTGGGTGAAGTTCCACACGCCAGAGAGAAAGGTTCAATACGGCCGGGTATTTATTATCAATCGTATATGCATAATCGATTTTATAGGAGATAAAAGATTGTGAAACAATTGTTAAATGAATGGAGAGAATACTCCGAACATCACGAACTGTTTGAAAGACATGGTTACATTGAGCATGCATTGGGCTTTAAACCACTTTTAAACGAGAGCGGAGGCGCATATTACACCTCAGAAATGAAAAGCCAAATTATACAAGAGCATTTGCTTTTTGAAGGATTCTTTGATCGATTCAATCCAATCGAAGCAATCAAAAAGTATGGCAAAGAAGTTGGAGAATTATTCTCTACATTATATGGTGTTGTGCGAAATCCAAAGTATATACCTGATTTTATTGCTGCTGCGATTAAGAAGATTATAAATGTTTGGAAGGAAAAGTTAACAACTGCAGCAACTTGGCTGGAAGGAAAAAATATGCCCACATTTGCTGCAGGATTAAAAAAGGTTATAAGTGGGATCAATTCTATTACTGCAATGGCTGTTGATTGGAAAAAGGCTGTTCTTGTAACTGGGCTTATTATTGGACTTTCATATCTTCTTGATAAGATGAAAGACTATGGTGCAGATATCCTTGGTGGACTTACAGATATTAAAGAGCAAGCAGTTCAAGCGGCTGAGAATTTTTTGATAAAAGAGTTTCCGAAGTTTGTGACTAGTCTATATGGAAAGGCTGCTTTGGCAGCATCTTCAGGATTCCTTGGTTGGGTTGCAGCCGCAGTTGCTGTTGTAAAGGTTGTGAACCTAGCAAAAGACTCATTGAAGCCGATGTTTGCAAGATATAAAGAACTTACGCGCCGAAGAGATACCAGAGCACAGATGGCACAAGGTGGTAGAGTTAGACTAGAAGCCAAGAGCAAATAATGCAACTACTTTGGTTTATATTATCAGCCTATGGCTTGACACAGATATTGGTGTATGGTTCTATATTCAAAGAAATTAGAGATCTTAGTCTAAACTACACCAAGTTGCTGTCTTGTCCAATGTGTACAGGATTTTGGGTTGGTGTAATTTTATTCTTCCTTAATCCTTTTACAGAACTATTTACATTTGAATTAAATTTAGCAAATTTTTTAATTTGTGGATGGTTATCGTCAGGAACTTCCTATATATTGTGTATGATGTTTGACGATGACGGTTTAAAAATTGTGAGGAAACAAAATGAACATTAAGATCCCCAAAAAAAGAGCAGATAAAATTTTAGTCGAAGAAGTTGAAAAGTTTCTCAAAGAGAACAAACACATCAGTAGAGAAGAATTATTATCTCACATTTCAAATACAACAGGAGAGAAGAAATGAAAGTAACAAAATCTTATTTGAAGAGAATTATTAAAGAAGAACTCAATGTGGTTCTTAACGAACAAGAGGGCGGAATGGCTCTTCCCCAAGAAAAGATGGATTTCTATAACAGTGATCAATTTCAAGCAAGTAACTTGTCTGATGAACAGATCCAGCAAGCAGTCAATGATTCTGTCAGTATTGCAAACGCTTCCAAAGAAGGTAGTGGTTTTAAATTGGCAAACTCAATAACACGCTCCGCCGTATCATACACTATGAGTAAAAACGAAAAAGATCTACAAATGCTAGGGCAAACTGCAGATTCATATAATGTACCTGCGAGAATTCCATATCAAGCAGTGAAGGCGATTGCTTTAAAATTTGATCAAGCAAATAAAGGCGTAAATCGTTCAAATGTCTCTGATGAAGAAAATTTGAGTCAAATCGAACAGCACGTCAAAAGATTTATCTAAGGAGAATTATGATGATTAAATGGATGCTACAACCAGTAAGAAGATGCAAGAACGGGTGTTGACTATGAGTAAAGTTTTATTAAGAGAATATTATGAAATGTGTGAAGGTGGTGTGTGTCAAGACATGCTCACTGAAGCAGAGAAGCGTTACGTCAAGAATGGCGGAATGATCTTGACAGGTAAACTGCAAGAAGCAGAAGTACAAAACGGTAACGGAAGAGTTTATCCAAGAAAAATTTTAGAAAGAGAGATGAAGAACTATACGATGCTAATTAAAGAAAGTAGAGCACTAGGAGAATTAGATCATCCAGATGATTCAGTCATTAATCTCAAAAATGCGTCACACATGGTTACAGACGCTTGGTGGGACGGTAATAATGTTATGGGAAAAGTTAAAGTCCTTAACACGCCGTCTGGAAAGATATTACAACAACTTGTCAATGACGGTGTTAAGTTGGGTATTAGTAGTCGGGCTCTTGGCTCTGTTAATGAATCAGAAGGAAGAACGATGGTTCAAGAGGATCTTCAACTTATTTGCTTTGATTTTGTTAGCGAACCTTCTACTCCTAACGCATATATGGCGTTACAAGAAGCAAAAAATATCAGAATTGAAACAGATATTTTTGACAAGAAATACAAACTAAACAGAATGCTAAACGAAATACTAGAGGATTAAATGAACAAGAAAGAATTAAAAGCATTAATCAAGCCACTCGTAAAAGAGTGCATCAAGGAAGCATTGCTTGAAGAAGGAATGCTTTCAACTGTTATTGCAGAAGTTGTGAAAGGAACTTCTGGATTAGTCGTAGAACAACGACAAGAAAAGGTTCAAAGAACAACAGAAAGGGTTTTAGAATCAAATGAAGAAACAATGCGCAGACTTCAGGAAAGAAAATCAAAACAAAAAAATCAAAAAAGACAATTGCTAGATGCGATTGGGATGGATGCTTACGGCGGCATAGATCTTTTTGAAGGGACAGAGCCTTTATCAAAAGGTGGAAATCCAAATCAAGGAACACAGCCCCAAGGCGCACTGTCAGGATACGCCCCAAATGATTCAGGAGTTGATATTTCTGGATTGTTAGATTTAGCAGGCGGTTCTTGGAAAAAAATTAAATAGAAGATAATTATAAGGAAAAGAGGATAACAACATGTCAGTACACAAATATAATAATTTTGGAAGAACAAGGCAATTAAAGAATATTGCAGGATCTCACGAAGCAGAGGCGGACGTAGTTCTCGTAGCCACCCTAAATGATTCTGCAGATGGTTACAGCACGGAAAGTCAAAGGTTTCTTCACGTTCTTGTGATAGATAAGCACAATAGCACAAATTTAGGTGTTACAATATATGGATATGCTCATGCATTTGGCAAATGGTTTCCTCTGAATCAACTAAACGGATCTACTGCTGCCGAAGTCACAGTTGCCGATAGTAGCACCGCTGAAGGTTCTCAAACAGCCAACCATAGAGAAATGGTAACATTTGAAATAGCAGGAATTGACAGGGTTGCTTTCGTAGGAACCACAGCAGATGTGAGAGTTCTCGCCGCATGTAGCACATTTTAATAGGAAAATTAATGAGTAAGAAAAGTAATATGACTGTGAAGCCTCGCAGAAACGAGTCACAGGAAAGAATGATTAAACGATTTATCAAGAAATGCAAAAAGAAAGGAATCATCGACGAAGTCAAAGATCGCCGGTACTTTAAATCCAATTCTCAGATAAACAATGAAAGAAAGAGAAAGAGAAAAAGGGCATTAGCGAAAGCAAAAGCCAAAGAAAAAGGCAGTAGATGAACTATTTAATTCTGATAATGTAACAACAGAGGTATAGTTCATGGCAAATGTAACAAATTACGGATGGGCGTATGTCCACCCAACGGCTTCTCAAGCACAGGCTAGAGGTGTCGATAAATCAATTCAGTTCTTAACAGGCGCTGTGGATGGAAATGGTATCGGAAAAGGATCAGGTTCTGCCAATCTTACTTTTGATTATGCCAATAATCAATTAGTGCTAACAGGAAACATGTCAGCAAGTGGACACATATCTGCTTCTACGTATCATGGTGATGGATCTAATCTGTCAAATATTGGTACCTTTCCTTTTTCTGGTTCTGCGATAATAACAGGATCTTTAAACGTCACAGAGGGTATCACTGCTTCAAATTATTTGATACAAAATACTTTCGAAGTTAATAGCAGTGGATCATCTGATTTTGGAAACACCAATGACGATAACCATATTTTCACTGGATCTCTTATGGTTGGGGCATCCGGATCAAATATTGATGTACATTATATTTTGGCTAGCAGTCAATTGAAGGTACCCGGACTAAGGGTGAATTACCGTTCAGTAGCCTCTACAGCGTTTTCTGCATCACAGTCTGATTATATAATAGGTGTCTCTGCTAATGCCAGTACTGCTGTTACTATAGAGTTGCCCGACGCATCAGGTAATTCTGGCTCGTTATTGGTAATTAAAGATGAAGCAGGGGGTGTAAGATCTTCTGGTAATGCAATTGCTGTATCTGCCTCTTCTGGAGATACAGTTGAAAATACCACTGGTGTTGAGATTGCTGGAACTATGGCGTCTAAGACGTTCTATTCCAACGGTGACACTAAGTGGTTCGTGATATAGGGTATAAAATATGGCTTATAATTCTTTGAGTGGAACGGTAATCGGCCCAGACAAAATCGTAGCAAAATCAGATGGAACATTTACTCAGTTAACCGGAACCATATCTGGATCTTATATAAACTCTGATGGCGCACCCGTGTCTTTTGCCGATATTGCCACTGGCTCAGGCGGAGGAACAATTGGTGATGCAGAAGATGGATCATACACTGATGGATTATTCACTGACTTTCATACGGGCACTGCTGTAGGCGTACCTATTGACAGGTATAATGAATTATTTAAATCTCTTGTACCTCCACCAGCACCTGCTGTTTCTAGAACAGACGCGACACAAGATGGAACGGATGCTTTTCTTTCCTTTGGTGCCTCAAACAATATGGAATCAGATGGTACTCCATACTTTTCTGTAGGTACAGCCGCAGGGTTTGCCGCTGTGGATAAAGGCGAGATATACGAAACTACAACAACTGGTAATAACTTTAGACGATCTATATTCAAACTAGACACAAATATTACTGGTGTGGTTAATTTTCACGTTTCGGCATCAGTACTAGGATCTATTACGAATTATGAAGCAGATGCTTTTGGAAATGCAGAGACAGGATCTTTACAACTTTTTGTTAACAATACTTCATCCGCTGTCCACACTTTAAACCTAGCAACTGCAACAGGTGGCGGAATACCCGGAGCAGGCTCAAGTTCATCCTTAAACACATCAGGATCAGGTTTCACAAACATTTCTGTCACATCTTCAGCAAAAGACGCCAACAACAATACATTCGATTTGTTCCAACACAGGACTGCGAGGTATGTTGTTCATTCCGCGTCCCAAAGAAGAGGTTGGAATTACGCTTTCATAAGACACACTCTAGGGGCAACAAATTATAATACTAACTTTATCGAGTGGGTTAATGATGACAATGCTGTCAATGTCACAATCACTGGTGACACTTTGACAGGAATCAATCTAAGTGGATCTAGATATTTATCTGGAGTCCGATATAACACCAGTGCAACCGCCAACTATCAATTTTTGATTTCTAATTTTTATAAAAATGTATACACTCTGGCAACAGTGACATGTTCTGACTCTACATCAAATGCATCAATTGCAAACACAACAATGCCACATATTGGAGGCGATGATGAAAATAAGACTGTCGCCCTTACTCAATCACTGACAACAACGGATACAATTATTCTAAATGAATCTATCGGAGCCACATCTTCGGTAACTCATGTATTCAAAGGAGCGGCAACGTCCAATACAAGTATGTCTGGGTTTTTAATATTCACACCTTCAGTTGGCAGTGCCACAAACACACAAGAGTTTTTCAAAGATGAGGCAACATTTAGGCTTGCTTCTGCTTCTTATGATTCTCAAGGATCTGTGGTTACTGGATCTTGGAATAGTCAGACTCACATGACTGGCTCTGGGAATCACTCAGACGGGCTACAACTATATAACCAAAAACTAGTTTCCCCTCTAAACACTACAAATGGTGGCAACTTCTCTACAATTGCTAATACAGAAGCAGGTAATCCAAATTATTCATCTGTTTCCGGAACTAGAACATTCTATAGAGCATTTAAGAATGCAGGATCTCAACAGCGTGACGCATCTATTACAATCAAAGGATCGGCAACAATTGTATCTAGTCAAGCATCTTTAGGAGCAAATGCAAATGTTAGAGTTCTTGTCAAGACTCCGGGACAAACAGATTGGATGAACTTGGCTACAAACTTTACTTTCAATGATGTCTCTGAAGGTGCTGGCGCAAATGAACTTGGGCTTGATGCGACAATTGATGGAGCAGGCGCAGTTAATGTTGCAACCCTTGGTACCAAGTATATCTCAACAAATGAGTTTTTATTGGTGAAGATTGAAGCAGATGCTGCATGGACAGGCAATATTACAGAAATATCTGTTGTGTTTGGAGCAGGATCTGGATCTCCAACATACGGAGTAAGTCTAGATGATATCAATGAGAATACTTCAAATAATGGATCAACAGCCAAACTTTCGTTTGGGACTAGCAAGGCGATCTCAGGATATACAAGCGTCGTGGCATCTCCAAATATCAATGGAGAAGTAGATATTAACGAGACTTGGACTCCAAATACTGGATTAACCAACCAAAGACTAGGGATATACAACAAAACAATAGACATTACAGCCTTGTTGAATGATTCTGGAGAATCTTACAGGATTGATTCAGGTTCTGCAGGTAATTTAAAACTGTTCATAAATGGCGCAGAACGTCATTCTATAGACTTTTCATCTTTTGGCAGTGGTAGTAGCCTAAATTCATCCGGAAGTGGCTTCACGAGTGTCTCAGCAGTTGAATATCCTACATATTCTAATAATGTTCATGACTACACTCGTCCATTTAGAACTGGATCTTTAATTGTTGATACAAATGATCAAAGAAACGGATGGAACTTCGTGAGAGTCATTCATAGTGGTACGTTCGGAGAACTATCTTCAAGTTATATTGAGTGGATCAATGATGATGATTCTTCTAGTATCACAGTTGCCGGTGGTGCCATATCTAATTTCGTAAATGATGGTACAATCTATTACAGTTCAGGCATTAAACATTTTGCTACTGCCCCATCCGCATCTTTCACGCTAACTTCTAGCAACAACTATAAAAATGTATATGATGATGATTCAAGCGACGCTATCGATTTCAATGATACTTTGACGAATGTCACAATCACAGCAATGACTGCTAGCGGTGGCGGTATCAACTCTTTGACTGACTCTAACGGAGTTTCTGCATATCCAACTCTTTTGACATCTGCTGGAGCAGAAACTGGAAGTGTAAACTATAATGTAACATTACAATTCTCTCAAGCGAAATCCCTACAAGGTACCTTTGTGACAGGCGGTGACAAGCATACTGCATCTATTGGTAAGGCAAAGTTTCTACAGCCTCCGTTCAATGCTAGTAACAATACTTACACACAGTTCACCACTTCTGATTTTACAACATTTTCCAAAGCAGGGTTCATAAGGTTCAGTGGATCTGAAACTTCTACAAACAGTAGTTCGCAAGAGCACTTCACGGGAGAAGGGTTTAGATTAGAAAACAGAAATGTAACATACCTGTCTCAATCTAATGTAACAGCATCATCAAACTCTTGGGAGCCAGAATACTCTGTAAATGATCAAGGCAACTATCCAAACTATTCAGATGGACTTGTTGTGTTTGACGGCAAACTTATTTCTCCTGCTGATGCTGGAGTTGACGGTGATTGTAGAAATGTTGCTGATGGAGGATCATTGCAATCTCCAACAAGTAATGTAGATTACCGGCTAGCCGGATTAACACAAGGCACTAGAACATATGTGAGATACTTCAAGAATACAACTGGAGGTAGTAAATCAAATGCAACTGTCACACTCTACGGATCGGGCTCTATGGAAGATGTATCTGACTCACTAGGAGGAGGTAAGTTTACAGTTGAGGTTAAATTCCCGTCAACTTCTTCTGCCGTTTCTACTGCATGGATTGACTCAGGATCTCCTTACACTTCTAACAACAAAGATGTTGATGGTGCTGGAGGTTTCGTAGGAGACGGAGGATTGCTACCCCTTACTATCGGCGGTAGCGGAACATCATTTACTGTAACTTTTAATGGTGGCTCATGGCTAACCAATCAGTATATGCTCATTCGAGTAAGAGCAAGTGCAAGTTGGGATGGATATATAGATAGGATAGATATAGGATAATATTATGGCTTTACCGGGAACAGGATCAACAAATCAGGCACAAACCATATCTGCTTTCAAAAAGTTAGCAGGTAAGGCTAACACGTCTACGCTACGCGAATTTTATGAAGAAACCATTCCATCCAATATTCAGGTAAAGACAGATAGTATTTTCGCAGAAGACATTCCACAAGCAGTATCAGCAGATACTTCCGATCTTTATACAAGATACTCTGCCTCTGTTGGGAAGCCACAAACAGTGGAATTTGTAGAATTTACAATTGAATCAGTTCTTGGTACAGATTATGATGCCAACACAGGATCATTTGGTACTACTGGTTTTGGTGGTGGTGACGAAGCACAGTCTTCCGGTTTTCATGGATATCAATTAAAACTTCATGGAGACTACAATGTCTCTTCATCGAATCCTGTTTCCGGAACTGCACCTTTCTCAAGTTCTCAAGTAGTTCATGAGACAAACGGTGAGTTACAGTTAGTATCTCCTTCTTTCGGCCCACAATCAGGAAACAACTACACAATACAACTTTATACATCTAAAGGTGGTACTAGAATATTCCCAACAGATCCAATTGATTGGGTTATGGACTACTTTAATGGAGTCTTATTTATACAGGACTATAATGCCGCCAAGGTTCCTACGTACGCGGTTGGGTATATCTACACAGGTAAAATGGCATCCACTGCAATTACTGATGCTTCTGGATCAGGTGGTGGCTCTAGTATAGTAGTTAAGGACGAGGGTTCAAACATATCAACTGCAGCATCTTCGTTTGACTTTGTTGGTTCTGGTGTTACTGCAACAAACTCAAGCAATGATATTACAGTTACCATTCCGGGCGGAATTGATTATGGTAGAACAGTCGCTTCTGCATCTTTAACTGCATCCGTATCCGACAGGATCATTGGGGTTACCTCAACGGGATCATTGGAGATCAAATTGGCTCCTGCTCAAACCCTCACAGCAGGGCAATACGTTACAATCAAGAAAGAGGTAAATTCGAATAATCTAGTTACAATCTCGACTTCCGGCTCTCAGACAATAGACGGAGTAACGTCAGTGGTACTAGAATCCCCACATGCCGCAATAAACCTGTATTCTAACGGATCCAGTGCCTACTTTATTTATTAGTCTTTTTAAGAATTGTTGTACTATATAATAATGATGGGATTCGTACACGCTGCGTTTCCTGTTTATGCTTAATTAACATAACATGGAGGGTTTAATTATGGCTTATAAATTTCAAATAGGAAGCGCTAAACTTAGCGGTTCTGTAACATCTACCGGTGTGATTGACGCCGAAGGAGCACTTTCTGGTGCTTTAATCCAAGTTGACGATGCTTCTGGCATCGCTGGTAATGGTTTGGACAATTCGTCTGGAAAATTAACAATCGATCTTGATGGATCTACTGGTATTACTGTAGATGCTGATGGTATGTCTTTGGCTTCTATTCCAAATTCATCACTCGCAAACAGTACAATTTCTGGTAAGGCTCTTGGTGCAAACCTTGATGCATTGTCTGCTGGTAACGGTATTTCGATGACTGCTTACAATGGTTCTGCTGCTGTAAGTAATTTGACTATTGCTCGCTCTGGTTCAGACGCTTCTGGGCTTAAGTTGAATTCTGATGGTTTGGCTATTCTGGTTTCTGGTTCTACTGGACTTAACTTGACAAATGACGGAATTCGCTTGAACGCTGTCCCTAATGCATCACTTGCAAACTCTGGTGTAACCTTGTCTCAAGGTGCTGGTATGGCTGCTATGGGCGCTGTCTCTCTTGGTGGTTCTGTGACTGTTGGTGTTGATGGTGTTCTTGAAGATCTTGATACACTTGGTGCTGCTGCATCTGATGGACAATTCATTGTTGCTACTGGTGCAGGTGCTTTTGCATATGAATCTGGTGCTACTGTACGTACTTCTCTTGGACTAGCAATTGGTACTAACGTTCAAGCATTTGATGCTCAACTTGCCGACATTGCTGGCTTGTCTCCAACTGATGGAAACATCATTATTGGTGATGGTTCAAACTTTGTTCTTGAGTCAGGTGCTACTGCTAGAACTTCTCTTGGATTAGGTACTGGTAATGATGTGCAGTTCACTGACTTGACTCTTACTGGAGACTTGACAGTACAGGGTACAACCACTACTATTGATACAGACAATTTAACCGTTAAAGACGCTAACATTGTTCTTCGTCAAGGTGGCGCAGGTAATGCTGATGATATTGGTTTTACTTTCGGTTCTACTTCGAACACTCAAACACTTCAAACCAAAGATTCTTCTGGTACTCAAAAGTTAGCCTCTTCGTTGCCTTTGTCTGCTTCGACTTACTATGGTGATGGCTCTAACTTGTCTGGCGTTCAGGCAAATAATGCTAGATTGACTGTTAGTGATCTTGCTGATGTGGCAGTAGTATCTGGTGGACTTTCAGCCGGATTCCATTTTGCTGGTAACTTGAGTCAAGATCAAGTTGTACACTTGTCTTCAAGTGCCGGTGGTTGGAATGATGGTGAAGTAGTATACATCAAACTTAATGATGCTAACAATACATTGACAGTTACTCCAAGTGGCACAAACCACATCGAAGGAGTAAATGGGCAGTCAATTGTTCTTGAAACTCAAGGTGCTGCAGTTACACTTGTCAGAAAAGGAACTGGTTTCTTTATCGTCTAATTTTCGAATTGGATTATAATTTTGACAAGATTATTCTTGGAGGGTTGGGCGAAAGTCCAACCCTTTTTCTATTTATAAAAAAAGGAGATTCACATGTCATATAAATTTACCAAAGGTGCTCAAGTTATCGGAGATCTCAAAGCAGCAGATGATACCCAGAGAAACACTCTAATCGATTTTGGAGAAGATCAGATCAACTTTGAGACTAGTGGAACAGTAAGAATGCAAGTAAGTAACACAGGTATCACAGCACTTAATGGGGCATTTACTGGCTCCTTGCATGGTACAGCCTCTGTTGCCACGAAAGATCAAATTGGAGAAACAATTGTCGGTGGAGTATATGAAATAGATCAAGGTATCTTCCAAAACCCAAATTCATCTTACAATCCAATTTATTTTCCTAGTGACGATTCCTTCACGGAAAGAGTCGGCCCATCATCCGTGAATTATTTTATTGCTCCTTTTAATGGAGAATTGATACAAATACAAATTAAATCAACAACCGATTTCACGTCAAAAGCCCTAACCTCATCTCTTCATATTGGGACAGGAACAGCAAATGCTTACAGTTCCACTCCAGCGACATCTTTATCATTAAATGGACAAGCAGCAAACACAGTGTATACCTTTGATTTTACCTCTGCTGCCAATACCACATTTAATGCTGGAGACGTTTTTGGATTTTCTCTAGAGTTACAAGGTGGATATGCTGGTACTGAAAGTATACATTTCACCACTGTTGTCAAGTATAGCCCATATGTATGATAGAATAAATTAATTGTAAAGGTTTTTTATAATTAAAGTCACTATTTAATGTTGATAAACTATTAATAGGAGTTTTATTTATGTCTTTGTTGAAACAAGCAATAGTTGATGCTGCCAACTTGAAAGAAGCAGCCCTTAAGAATGCTGAACAGATGATTCTTGAGAAATACTCAAATGAAATTAAATCTGCAGTTGACACGCTGCTTGAGCAAGAAGAAGAAGGTGGATTAGATCTGGGTGGAGATGCAGGATCAGGAGCACCAGAAGAGGGCGCAGTGGAGCCCACTACTTTTGAAGAAGAAAACATCATCCCTCCTTCTTATATGGAAGGCGAGCAAATTACTTCAAAAGATGGAGAATTAGAATTGTCCACTCCGGACGAAGGAGAGACAATCGACATCAATATCAGCCCTGAAGAACTAGCACAGTTTCTTAAAGACGCTGAACAGAATGATGTCGGACAATACATCGATCCAAAATTAGACGACTTTCAAGCAGAAATGGACGACGAGCAAGTAGAAGTAGATCTTTCTCAACTTGCTGATCTTTCAGATGCTGAAGAGTTGGGTTATGAGGATGAAGATGATACTATAGAATTACCAGATGATCTTGAAGGTATGGAAAGAATGGTGGCGGAAGCGTTGAATGTAGACTACAACCCACAACCTCACGGCATGTCAGGACAATTAGGTGGTGGACTCAACTCTGTTGAGTTGGAATCTGCTATTGACATGGCATTAGCAAAAGCAATGTCAGATGACATGCAAGAAGAAAACGAAGAGATGAAAGAAACTCTCGCAGAACTTGAGGAAGAATTACAACACCTACAAGAACAAAATAGAAAATTTAAATCTGTAACTATGCAGTTGAAAGATAAACTGGAAGAATCAGTTGTCACTAACGCTAAGTTACTATACTCAAATCGTGTACTAATCAGTGCCTCCCTGAATGAGCGGCAAAAATCTAAAATTGTCGAAGCGTTGAATAAAGCACACACCGTAGATGAAGCAAAAACTATCTATGAAACACTTCAAAGCACAGTGAGTGAGAATACTTCTTCTCCACAATCACTTAGCGAAGCAATTAATAGAAATGCTGGACGCTCTTCTACATTACCGAGACGTACTCCAGAAAAGGAGAGTCTCAATGAAGGTACCGAATCGAGATGGAAAAGGCTCGCCGGTATCAAATAAGACAATATTATATTAAAATACGGAGGAAAATATTATGTCTATCGTTGAAAAATTAACTGAAGGTATTGTCAGACGTGATCTTGCTAAAGAAGGTGCCGCTCTAATGAATAAATGGGAGCGTACTGGATTATTGGAAGGATTAAACTCTGATCATGCTAAAAATAACATGGCTTCTCTTCTTGAGAACCAAGCAAAGGAACTTCTTCGTGAGGCTTCTTTAATGTCATCTGGTGACGTTGAAGGTTTCGCTGCTGTTGCTTTCCCTATCGTGCGTCGTGTATTCGGCTCACTTATCGCTAACGATCTTGTTAGTGTACAACCAATGTCTTTGCCATCTGGGCTGATCTTCTTCTTGGATTTCAGAACTTCTGATGGTACTGCTCCTAGATTAGGCTATAACGCTGATGAATCTTTGTACGGACAAGGAATCCTTGGGCAGCAAATCACTGGTGGTGTTCAGTTGAACAGTATCACTGAAGACAAGCAACCATACGGCATGCAGTCTGGCTATTCTAGCCCTACTGGCTCTGTTGCTTGTGGCACTGTCAACACTGCTTTTGTGGCTTCTGGTACTGTTGGTACTGACGCTGCTATTGATAAGTTGGTTCAGTTTGATCCAGATCTTCCTGCAGGAACTAAGATCGCTGTACACTCAATTGATCTTTCTGATAGCAATTTTGCAGAGTGTGATAAATCAGAAGATGGCTTGCGTCACCTTACAGTAGTAACTAATACTGCTATTTTCGGTTCTGAGACACACGGTGTTGTTGATCAGGGTGCTGATGAAAATCAAATCGGTTCTGACTATCGTCAGGTTCGTCGTTTGACTCGCTTGTCAGGTACTTCTCAGTCTACTGCATTGTTGGTATTTACTGGTTCTACAGTTAACAATGCTATTATTGATGCTGCTGCAGTTGCAATTCACTTCCGTCAGAATGATGACTTTGGTGGAACTGCAAACGCTGGTGCTGGTGCATCTCTTGGTTCGGTTGTTGGGCAAACCAACTGGGGACTTGAGGCACAATCTGCTATTCCAGAGATCGAGATCCAAGTAGACTCGATCAGTGTAACAGCAAACACCAAAAAGTTGAAAGCAAAGTGGAGTCCTGAATTAGGGCAAGACTTGAATGCTTACCACAACTTGGATGCTGAAGTTGAATTGACTTCTATCCTTTCTGAGCAAATTGCTTTGGAAATCGATAGAGAGATTCTTGGCGATCTTATGGGTGGTGCTAAGGCTGCTACTTATTACTGGAGTCGTTCACCCGGCTTGTTTGTGAACAAAGAAACTGGTGCTGAACTTGGTGCTGCTTCTGCTGCTCCTGACTTCACTGGTACTGTTTCAGAATGGTATGAGACTTTGATTGAAACAATCAACGACGTTTCTGCTCAGATTCACAGAAAGACTTTGCGTGGTGGTGCTAACTTTGTAGTTTGCGGCCCTGAAGTTGCTAATATTCTTGAATTTACTTCTGGATTCCGTGCTAGCGTTTCTCACGCTGATGAAAAAGGAACTATCGGTGCTGTAAATGTTGGATCTCTTTCTAAGAAATTTGACGTTATGGTTGATCCATACTTCCCACGTAACGTAGTCTTGGTTGGACGTAAAGGTAACTCATTCCTCGAAAGTGGATATGTGTATGCTCCTTATGTGCCACTACAAGTCACTCCTACCATCTTTGGTACAGAGGACTTCGTACCTAGAAAAGGCGTCATGACTCGCTATGCGAAGAAAATGGTTCGCCCTGATATGTACGGATTGGTTATCTGTCGTGGACTTATTGGTGAAGAAGGTTCTTCCTAATCACTAGTTAGAACTCACTAATTTTAAAGCCTCTTTCTCTTATGGGATTGGGGCTTTTGTTTTATATAAGACTATTTATATGTGACTTGAATTTGTTCTCCTTGGGACGGGGCGGCTGTCCCTAGAAAGATCTATACCGAGGCCGCTGGTATATTTCATTGAATAGAATCATGTTATTGCAATAACCATATAAGGAGGATTATATTATGGGAAGTAGAAGATTAGGACGTAAAAGAATTAAGTCTCTCTCGTCAAGAGGCGTATCCGACACAATTACAGCAGGAGTAAATGCTCCAATTGTAACACGTCAAACAACTATGAGAGTAGGAAACAAAATCATTACCGAGATTAGTGTTGATTTGGGCGGTGGAAACACAGAAACAAGTACTGCTACTGTTGATCAGATTATTGGTAAAGGAAGTGCAACTGAAGCATGTCAAATTGCAGTAATCTCATTGGCTACTCACGGGCATATCACATTTGCTGAGATTGCATGCTTAGAGGCTCCAACCACCGGACAGCCTGATATTGATTTGGTTGCAGGCGCAAACGCTACTGATGATCAAGGTGCTACTGTAACTGGTGTTCAAAAACTTGTAGAAGCAGGTGGTGCTCACTCATTAGGATCAAGAGTTGGATCTGCTGCCTCTCTTGTAAACTTTGATACAGATGCTGATGTGAATCTTTATCTTGTGACTGGTGCTGGTTCTACTGCTGGTGCATACGATGCTGGTAAGTTGCTTATCACTTTGGAAGGAATTGCTTCTGATGCTGTTCCTGATCACGGATAAGGAGTATTATCATGAGTTTTAGAAACCATATTATCTCCAAGGCTCAAGAGGAAGCACTAAAGCCAAAGCCTGCTAAAAAGGCACCTGCTAAGAAGGTTGTCAAAAAGCAAGCAAAGGTTGTTTCGTCTAAACCTGAAGAGAAAAAAGAAGAATAGAATAATTCTTATTTTCAAAATTAAGCCCTGATCGTATGATCGGGGTTTTCTGTTTTATTACTATTTATTATACCAAAAAGGAGTATATAATGGGCAAAAAAAGAAGAGCGATGTTTAATCCAAAGTTTAAGAACTCACATCCAGATCTGTGGAAACTAGGAAGAAAGTTATTAGGAATACCCACAGAAGAAGAGTTGGAAGAAAAAAGACTTGAAGAAGCCAGACTCAAAGCCGAAGCAGAGGCAAAACTTAAAGCAGAGCAGGAAGCAAAACTCAAGGCAGAACAAGAAGCCAAACTTAAAGAAGAAAAAGAAACGAAGAAAAAGACTGCCACTAAAAAGACTACTAGGAAACGACGTACTACTACTAAAAAGGCAAAGAAAGAAGATTAAACCTTTTCTCCCTACACTAACTATTTATAAAGAATGGAGGGACTTTAAATGTCAAAGCCTACGCTTACACCAACACAAGAGACATCTGTAATTGTTTTACCTGAGACAGGAACAATTGCAAGTGTGTCTAACACTTTACCTTTAGGGGTATATGCAACAGATAACGATTTCCTATCAGGAGCCTCAGATCAAGTGGCTTACACTTACAAGAAGTTAGGTGGGGACGTTTTAGATATTGAAATAACAGAAGGCAATGTATATGCCAACTACGAAGAAGCAGTATTAGAGTATTCTTATATTGTCAACAGTCACCAAGCAAAGAATGTTCTTTCTGATTTGTTTGGGACAACCACCGGATCTTTTGATTCTGATGGTACATTGAAAGATAGTGATTTAAAAACATCTCTTTCTGGAACCGGAGTACAACAGAGATTTCCAAGATTTGAATTTGCTTACGCTCGTCGTATTTCAGATGGTGTTGGCGTTGATGCTGGCGTGGGAGGAAATGTCCCAATTTACTCTGCATCTTTCAGCACAGTGGCACAACAGCAAGACTATGACTTACAAAACATCCTCTCTGCTTCATCTGTTTCAGGCACAGATGATGGCTCTGGCAATAGTGTTCCTTGGGCTGGGTTGGTAGGAAACAAGAAAGTTGAAGTTAGAAAAGTATATTACAAAACGCCAAATGCTATGTGGAGATTCTATGGCTACTATGGTGGGCTAAACGCTGTCGGTAACCTTTCCAGTTATGGGCAATATTCAGATGATTCAACGTTTGAGGTTATTCCTACTTGGCAAAACAAAATGCAAGCCATGATGTTTGAAGATGCGATATATACAAGAAATTCACACTTTTCATATGAATTGAGAAACAATCTTCTTAGATTATTTCCTACTCCAAACCAAGTAACTGCAGATAAATATTGGATTGAGTTTACAATCCCAAATGAACCTTATATACAAACAAACCCAGACATCGGAGTCTTAGGTGTCAATAATATGAACACCTTACCGTTTGAAAATATTCCATACACTAACATAAATTCAATGGGTAAACAGTGGATTAGGAGATATGCCCTTGCTTTGTCTAAAGAGACATTAGGGCAAGTGAGATCTAAATTTGGAAATGCTATACCTATTCCCGGAGAGTCTGTAAATCTTAATGGCGGAGATCTGTTATCTCAAGCAAAAGACGAGCAGAATGCCTTGAGAGATGAATTAATTAAGTTCTTGGACGAGTTGACTTACACTAAGTTGGCTGAAGATGATAAGAACTTTGTTGAAAACGCAGGAGCATTGCTAAAAGCAATTCCATTGACAATATTTGTGGGGTAACTAAATGTCAAAAAAAGATAATAAATGGACACAACCAACAGCGCCACCACCTCCCCTGTTCACAGGGAAGAAGGAGCGTGATCTTGTTAAACAAGTCAATGACGAGATCATCGAAAGAGTTATTGGGCAAACTATTGCCTATTATCCAATCGATTACGACACAACAGATTTTCATCCAATATACGGAGAAGCGATTGAAAAGAACTTTCTTCCACCTATTAGAGTTCATGCACTTGTTGAGTGGGAAGGAATTCAGTCGGCATACACAGAAAAGATTGGAATTGATAAACAATCTACAATCACAGTTCATTTTCATAAGAGAAGGTTGACAGAAGATCAGAACCTGTTCGTAAGAGAAGGGGATTTTGTATTGTATGGTGATCTACACTATCAGATAGTATCTTTAATGGAACCTAAAAGATTATATGGACAAATAGAGCACAGATTAGAAATAAGTGCCAAATGCGTACGAGCAAGAGAGGGAGTATTTAATGGGGAATAACAGACAAGGGCTAGAGTTTCAGCCATCAACAATCGAAACTATTGACATTGCAATGTATAATTTTGTCACAGGGCTTAATTTACATGCCAGCACCAACAAAGGATTTGTCCCAACTCCAATCATATGGGTTGGAGCGGAAAGAACCTTTCAAGTCAAGAATGATCTAACCCTTAGAGATTCAGAAGGGCTTCTCAAGATCCCTCTGATCACGATAGAAAGGAAAGAGATGACAAGAGATCCCTCTAAGGCTCCATTGCCAGCAAACATCCCAGATTACGGATTTGGAGGCTACATACCTGTTCGAAGAAGAGTTGTTCAGTCCAAGACTAGTAATTTCAAAAACGCTCATAATTTAAAAAAGTATGGTGGGGATGATGATGTAGGATTTACAGATGCGTTTCTAAAAAGTGGTAGGGCTTTTCCTTCGAATATTAACCCTATGTTTGACACACGTCCTCCAAATTTAAAAGACAAGACAGTATATGAGACTGTGTACATCCCTGTACCTGTATATGTCAGTGTTAAATACGAAGTACATATTAGAACAGAATATATGACACAAATGAATCAATTGTTAACCCCATTTATATCAGCAAACTCTAGATTGGGAAGAAACAGCAAATATATTACATTAGGGCATGACAATCACTTTTTCGAAGGCTTCATAGACAACTCCTATACAAATGACAATAATGCAGCAAAACTCGATGAAGAAGAGAGGATATTTAACTCCACTATTAGTATTGATGTACTGGGATATCTTATAGGTGGCAATGACAACGAGAACAGCAATTTGGCTAAATCATATGAAAACATTGTTCAGGTTAAAGTCTCTAGAGAAAGAGTAGGATTATCCGATAAACACGACAGATCAAACAGAAGTGGCACAGATCCTTTCTATAAGGAATAAAAAACAATTTTTGTTAATTTCTTTTGAACAAAACAGCAACTATTTACTATGAAAGTTTTTATATTAATAAAACTAAGACTGTTAACAAAGGAGAAAACAACATGTCAATAGATAAATTTAGATTTGTATCTCCCGGTGTTCAGGTTGCTGAAATAGATCAATCTCGCAGAACTCGTCCTTCTGCCGAACCCGGCCCACTAATCATTGGACGATTTGAAAGAGGGCCGACTATGCGCCCTGTTAAGGTAGATTCTTTACAAGAACTATCAGAAATTTTTGGTGATCCAATCACCGGTAGAGAGTCAGGCGACGTGTCTCGTAATGGAAACTTCTCTGCCCCTTCTTACGCTGCTTTCGCAGCAAATGCTTGGCTAGCAAATCAAGGTGGTGCAACCATTCTTCGTTTGGTTGGAAAGCAACACTCACAAGCAGACGCAACCCTAGGTGAAGCAGGTTGGAATACAACTTCTTCCGCTGATGGTGGCGGTGGTGCTTGGGGACTTTGGATTGTTCCTTCGGCATCTAGCAAAGAAATGACTGGTACTCTTGGTGCCATCTTTTACACGAAAGAGCACGTAGGTGTTGTCCTTTCTGGTACTCTTGGAGGATCATCTGACGTTGCTCAGGCTGCATCAACTTACTTCAAGTTCACAGGCGGATCAAGCGCTAACATTAAGGCTCTTGTGATCAGTGGTTCAGACACAACTTCTTCTGTACAGACTGCTGTTGAGAATCAAAGTTTTAACTTTAATCCTCAGTCTAGACAATTTATCAGAAAAGTGTTCAATACGACTCCACACTTAACTAATGCTGCAACAACGCCAACTTCTGCTACTTCTAACGGAGAGTATAAATACTGGCTTGGCGAAACATTTGAAGATAAAGTTGGAGAGTTGATTGAAAGTGCTGGTAATGCACGTCCTCTTTTTGCATTTACTGCTCCATTGGTTTCATCATCGGCGTATTACTCAGATCACACATTTCAGGCTCAGCCTTCGAAAACTGGATGGGTAGTATCTCAAGATACCTCAACTGATCATGCTGCTTACTCATTTACTAATATGCAAAAGTTGTTCCGATTTGTTTCTTTAGAAGAAGCAGAGTGGACTCAAAGAAACTTAAAGATATCTATTAGAAATATTAGACTTCCAAATGCAAACTCTGATGCAAATGCTTATGGATCTTTTGACGTTCAAATTCGTAAAATTTCTGATACAGATGCTAGAGTAGATGCAGTAGAAACTTATGTTGGATGTAACTTAAACCCAGCATCTCCAAACTACATTGCCAACAAGATCGGCGATCAGTATATCGAATGGAATGACACCGAAAAAAGATATCGCTTCTTCGGCGCTTTCCCTAATAATTCAAAATATATTCGTGTCGAAATGGCATCTGAAGTTGATGAAGGTGCGATCACAGAAGAATTAGTTCCATTTGGATTTTATGGACTTCCTAAGCCTGCAACTGTGCAAATTCAAGGTGGTGGTTCTGCTGGGAACGGTGATCAAGCATTTATTCAAGATCAAGAAACCTCTGCTTTTGTGGCTGATGGTGTTAGTCTATCTGCTAGAGGGAGTGGTTGCATCCGGGTTAATCCGGGAGGATCAACTGCTAATGCTATTACTGCATCCCTAGAGTGGCCGGCTCCTAAGTTAGTTGGATCTGCTTCGTTGTCATCATTGTCCGATGCTACAGATCGTTACTTTGGTATTGACTTGTCCAGACAAGGAACTTCTACTCAACTTGATCAATCTGTCCGTGATTTATTTAAGGCAAGAGGTGCAGGATTATCAGACAACAACTGGGATACTACTGGCAATATGATAAATTCTCAGAATTTCTCTTTGGATGATGTCTCCGGTTCTGAAGATCCTAACGTAACTCAGACTGGATTTGTTTATGTCGCTGGTTCTCGTGCCGCAGGTAACTCTTGGACTGCACAACCGTCTTCAGGTACTACTGACTTAATTTCTGCTGGTTATGACAAATTCACCATGCCTCTTTATGGCGGTTTTGATGGACTGGATATCCAACAAATGGAACCACTTGTTAATAATACACTTGTTTCCGGAAAAACAATGCAAAATTCTTATGAAAAGAATACTCTTATGAGAGCAATTGATACAGTTGCAGATCCGGAAATTGTCGATTTGAATCTTTTGGTTCTTCCCGGCGTAACTGATACTGGAGTTACCGATCACATGATCAACACTTGTGAAAGACGAAGAGATGCAATGGCTATTGTTGATATCCAATATGCATACACTCCACGTCACGAAAGTGCTGATCCTTCAGAATCTGGAAGAAACGGCGTAAGTGGTGGAAATACAGTAACTGCTGCAGTTAATACAGTCAGACAACAAGGATACAATTCTTCTTACGCTGCATGTTACTATCCTTGGGTTCAAGTTCGTGCTCCTATTACTGGGCTTCCAACTTGGGTACCACCTTCAGTTGTAGCACTTGGTGCAATGTCCTATAGTCAAGCGACTCAAGCAGTTTGGTTTGCTCCTGCAGGATTCACTCGTGGTGGACTTTCTGAAGGGCGTGGTGGATTACCAGTAGTTGGTGTTTCTCAGAGATTGTCTTCTAAAGAGCGTGACTCTTTGTATGAAAACAATATCAACCCAATTGCTCAGTTCCCTGCAGAAGGAATTGTTATCTTCGGACAGAAGACACTTCAAGCAACACCATCAGCATTAGATAGAATTAATGTTCGTCGTTTGATGATTTTCATTAAGAAGAGAATTTCTAATATCGCTGCTAGATTGTTGTTCGAGCCAAACGTTTCTACAACTTGGGCAAGTTTCACATCTCAGGTTGCCCCTTTCTTGGATTCAATCAAGACTGGCTTTGGGCTAGATGACTTTAGAGTTGTTCTGGATTCAACTACCACAACTGCTGATCTTATTGATAGAAACACGATGTATGCTAAGATTTTCGTTAAGCCAACTAAAGCAGTTGAGTTTATCGCAATTGATTTCGTCATCACAAATCAAGGTGCATCTTTTGATGACTAAAAAATAATTATAGTGGGAGCACTAGTCTTTTACTGTTGCTCTCACTATTTACTATGAAAACAAATTACAAATTTTTTTGGAGGAATTATAAATGGCTTTTTGGAATGACAAAATCGTAGAACCTAAACGTAAGTTTAGATGGTTGCTGAGTATTAATGGGATCCCTTCTTGGACTATTAAGAAAGTAAATCGCCCAACATATGAAGTGGCAGAGGCGGAACACAAATTTATTAATCACACTTTCTATTTTCCGGGACGTGTAACCTATAATACCGTGTCTTTCACTGTTGTAGATACTTCTTCACCTGATGCTGCTGAGACACTCAAGCAAATGCTTTATGCTGGTGGTTATGCCCTACCTAAAGACGAGTTGGCTTCAACTCAGACTTTGACTAAGAACGGATCTGTATCTGCTCTTGGTAGAGTTAGCATTGAATTGCTTGGTGGTGGTGGTGCTGACTCTCAACCCAACACTAGAACTGGTGGTTTTGGTGCTGGTAGTGGTAGAGTGTCAAATAGCGCTAATGATGGTTATAATGATGAAGGAACGGTACTTGAAAAGTGGACTCTTCACAATGCTTGGATCAAGAAAATTGAATTCAGCGAATTAGACTATGAAGGTGATGATCTTACTGAAGTAACTGTTGAACTTCGTTATGACTATGCAGAATTGAATGACACCAAGGTTGGTGCTGTATATGGAACTCTCAATGTAGATGCGGATCGCGAGCCTTCAGGCTTGAACGGCAACTATGAAGTACCATTCGGCGATGTACCTGAGCGTCAAGATTAATAAAATATTCTCTTTGGAGGCTTAATGAGAAATAACGATGAGAGAACAGGGGCTGTTGAACAACCTAGCAGCCCTGCCCCATCTCTACAACAAGGGCAAAAGGGACTTAACTTTGTTTCACCAACAGAGTTTGTTGAAATCCCATCTAAAGGTAAATTCTATCCGTCTGGACATCCGCTTCATGGTGTGGAAGCAGTGGAAATCAGACACATGACGGCTAAAGAAGAAGATATTCTTTCTTCTAAGACTCTGTTGAAACAAGGCGTGGCTATTGATCGTTTCTTGGAATCTGTTTTGGTTGACAAACGAATCACAACAGATCAGTTGCTTGTAGGGGACAAGAATGCCCTTATAATCGCTGCAAGGATCTCTGGTTATGGTAATGACTATCAAGCGGCTGTTGGGTGCCCTAATTGCGGCTCTCAGAACAAATGCGAGGTTGATTTGCTAGAGGCTAAAAGCGCATATGCTGGTGCTTTTGACGAATCGCACGAAGGAATTGCTCCTGAAGGCATTGCCGGCCCTAACTCTTCTGGATTCTACCACATCACTCTGCCTGCTACACAGGCTGTGTTTGAAGTGAGAATGATGACAGGTAGAGAAGAGAAGGCTTTCGCTAAACGTATGGAACAAAGAAAGAAAAGAAAACAATCTGAGGCTATGCTCACAGATCAGTTTAAAACTTTTACAGTTTCAATCAATGGAGTAGGTGATCTAAAGCAAGTATTTAGATTTATCGATAATCTACCTGTTCGAGATTCAAGATTTTTGAGACAAGCATATGCTAAGATCTCTCCGGCACTCAACCTAAAGCATGATTTCATGTGTACTGAGTGTGATCACGAACAGGAGGTTGAAGTGCCCATCACGGCACAGTTTTTTTGGCCTGACGCCTGAGTTTATGGAGCAAGTCTATGAGCAATTCTTCTTAATGAAATATTATGGAGGATGGAGTTTCATAGAAGCCTATAATCTACCTGTTTCGCTCAGAACTTGGTTTATTGAGAGATTGTCTAAACAAATCAAGGATGAAGCAGAAGCAAACAAGAAGGCTATGCAAAAAAGCAAAAGAAGGTAAAGCAGAGATGAAAGTCTCTGCTTTCTTTGTATATACACTATTTATGATAAGGATTTTTGGGCTAATATATGGATAAATTTGAATTTGACTTTTCTAATAAATTAAATGAAGGTTTCATTGGAACGTTCGGTATCACTTTGAAGCAACTCATGAAGAAGATGTTTGGTGGACAGCAAGTACCTATACTTGTTAAAGGTACCCCTAGAGAGATTAGAGCCTTTGCAAAGGCAATGATTAGAGAAAAAGATTATTATACAGTATATAAGAAGTATGGGCTCGACAATCCAAAAACATATCGTTCAAAGTATCGTCTTAAACGAGCAATATACGATTTTGAAAGAAAGACGGGCATGAAGTGGCCGCTTAAGTTTAGATAAGGGGATATTA
>Ga0181394_1000066_pt1 | contig 37789 bp, 46 predicted proteins | sample 17SPOviralmetaG_FD_130123 | JGI IMG/M metagenome (GOLD analysis project Ga0181394, IMG submission 130123) | Marine viral communities from the oligotrophic San Pedro Time Series (SPOT) site, San Pedro Channel, CA, USA - 17 SPOT_SRF_2010-11-23 | ecosystem: Environmental > Aquatic > Marine > Strait...
CCAAAAGGGTTTAAATTTGTTAAAAAAAATGAAAACCCCGATTATTCTCTTAGAAGAGTAGGTGTCTATGCAGGAATACTTAGTAAAGATATATTAGATAAAAGCGAACAAAGTCATTATTTTATAAAAGTAGAACAAAATAGTGACCATTTCATAATAAACTACCAAAATATACATTGGGAACATAATAATACAGTTGGTCCCAAATCAATATCAAAACAAGAATTTATTAGAGAGATTAACAAGTTAGCTTCTCCCTAATCCATTTACGAATACTTTCATTAGTAGGGTTTAGTATTTTTAATAATCCAGATATATAATATGGTCTCAAATCGTCTGTTGTTTCATCATCTTCCAACATTAATATGGTATTATATATAATTTTTAATAATCTTTTATCATAAACATCTTTTATATTTTGAAACACAGTGTCAATATTAACACTATCCTCTCCAGGGTCTTTAAATAAATCAGGTGCTTCTAACTCTAAGACATTTTTATATAGTGCTAAGGTGTGTGTAATAGCTGTTTGTTCGCTAGTTGAATATGTTATAATTAATTTTTCAATTCCTTTTACAGCACTAGATAGAATATGATTATAAATTCTATTATCTTCGCTCTTATACCATTTATAATAGCGACGAATAGCATGAAATAAATAGTATAAATCATCTTTACCATCTTGATTCCACCATCTCCAAGCTCCTTGAGTCCAAGAAGGAGGGTGTAATTGCAATATATTATCGCTAACACTTACCTTCGTCCCAATAGGTGATTGTGATAGTAATGCTAATTGAACCATAACCTGTAATGGTTCAAGTATCATATCACTCCGTTCTTTTCTAGTTGTGAGGTCCATATACTTACTTCTATTTATTTTTTTATACTTTTTAACTAATTTATAAATTTGTTTTGATTTTTTTATACCTCCAACTACATTCCAACCAACTACCAAATAATTCATGTATATATACAATATTTAAAAGTTATATAAAGATTACAAGAATCATTTTATCAGTATGGATTACGCTGAAAATAGTAAAATGATGGAAGAAGAGCAAATGGAATTTTTATATCCTCAAGGAGATAACCGATTGGATAAATTTATAAGATTTACAAAAGAACAACAATTAAATAGTATTTATGTTGGCAGTATTATAACAGAAATCGGAGAAGAAAAATATCTAAGAGCAAAAGCTGGAGAGAATAAAATAGAAAAAGATAAATTAAAACAACTTTATCAGATAGAAATCGGGGAATTAACAGAAAAAGTTAAGAGATTAGAGTCAAATAGAAAAGAAAGAGAAAGAGAAATATTAACAGAAAAGCGTGAATTAAAGGAAAATATAAGAATAGAAATAACTGATACATTAACTAGTAGGTATAATAATACAATTACTGAATTAAATACAGATGTATTGACATTAAAATCAAGAGTAGAGTCCTTAATTGATAATAAAATAGAACAACAGAATGAATTTCATCAGAAAATAATTAATCAAAAAGATGAAATGGAGAGAAAATTAGAGGAACAACGACAAAAATATGAAACAAAATTAGAAGAATATCGTGAAAAGGTAGAAATAATCACAAATGTTGGTGTATCAAGTAAAAAGGGACAAGAAGGGGAGAATTGGGTATTTAATGAATTAGTTAGACAGTTTAAGTCAGCTCAGGTAGAGGATTGTCATACAAAAGGTCATAAGGGTGATTTCACTGTAACTGAAGGAGATATGAAGGGAATGTTTGAATCAAAAAATTATAAAAGAAATGTTCCAAAGCGTGAAATCAAGAAATTTAGAGAAGACATAGAGAATAATGCAGATTTAAGATATGGTATAATGTTAAGTTTAAAAAGTGGAATAGTTAATCATAATGATTTTGATTTGGAATTTTGGGGTGGGAAACCTATAGTTTATATTGTTGATGTAAAAGAAAAACCTGAAAAAATTAAAATGGCATACAAATGTTGTCAAATGATATTGAAAAATATTGATTGTTTTGATGTAACAAAAGAGGAAACTCAATTGAAAATCAAGGAAGCTGTAAAAGTTATGACAGCTAGACAAAAAAGATTAACATGTAAGTTAGAGGATTTTTCAAATGATATGAAAGGTGAATTAAATCAACAATGGAGCGATTTTGAGTTAATTTTAAATCATATTAATTTAACGAATTAATATATACAAAATGTGGTATTTTTGTAAATATAAAGATGTTTTAGGCGAACCAAAAACAGGCCTACATTCATATAGAGTATTTGATATTGCTATTTTTGATATTTTACTTACCTTTTTATTGGCTAAATTTATTCAATACTATATTCTAGAGGATTATGATTTTTCATTGATTCTCATTTCCTGCTTTATAGTAGGTATAATAATACATAGAGTTTTTTGTGTTAAAACTACAGTAGATAAATTACTTTTTTCTTAATTTTTTTGTTTTTTGTTTATTTAAAAGAAAAAAATACAGTTTTTGCACTTTATTAATTGGCATTTTTTCGATTTTTGACTTAATTGTTTTAGAATTATACTTTTTTTTTGTTTTTCTTTGAAAAAGCTTCCTAGATGAAGAAGATAGTTTTAATTGTAATAATAATCTTCTTCTATATTCACTAGATGCAAATTTAAATCTTTCCTTATCATTTTTATAATCAGTTGCTAATCCCTTGTTATCAATATGACTTCTAATTAAATATTTTTCTATATCGATAACTTTTCTCTTACCAAACTGGTCATTTGCCCATATAGTTTTCATTGTTTTTGGTATATTATCAAAACCAATTAAAGTTTTTTCTTTCGTATTTCTTACTTTTTTGGTCTTATTTTTTGCTTTTGGCATTTATATTATAAAAATATTATAATATATCATAATATAAATATGTTGAATTATTCTTTGCGATTAATATTAATAGGGGATTGTGCGGTCGGTAAAACAGCATTCGCTACTAAATTAAGATTTGGTAGTTTTCAAACAAATTATGACGCAACAATTGGAGTTGATTATAGTGCTAGAACTCTATGTATTGATACAACTGCAATGATTAAATGCCAACTATGGGATACTGCTGGACAAGAAAATTTTGCTCCATTGATAAAATCTTACTACAGAGATGTAGGTGGTGCTATATTGGTTTTTGATGTAAATAATAGAACAAGTTTCCGTAGATTAGATTTTTGGGTTAATGAACTACGAAAATACGGTCCTCAGGATTGGGATATACCAAAAATATTAGTAGGAAACAAAATAGACCTAGATAAACGAGCTGTAAGTCAAGAAGAAGCAAATGAATATGCAAAAAGTCGGGGATTTAAATACATAGAAGCCAGTGTTAAAAATGATTTTAATGTTGAAGAAACATTATTAACAGTCGCTCAAGATGCATATAGAAACAAAGAAAATAATAAGGGATTAAAATTGTATGACTATCAATTATATGATTTAAAGGTAAAACAAGCTAATCCAAAACCACATAGAGAAAATTGTTGTTGTATGTTTTAATATTGATATAAATGAGATACTATAATCGAAAAAGACCAATCACGGTCATTTAAATTAACCTCAAAACCCTTATCGTTTAATAATCGAATTTTAAATTTTACCAACTTAACAGGACCAAAATATTTCCTTTCTGTTAATTTGGGGTCAGGATTTTTATAAATTATTGATGTATTCCAATCTAATGGATTTCTATTTACAGAAATTCTTCCAATATAATCTGTTGGATTTGGTGAATTATATCTATTTATACTTGATTGTTTATTAAAAAATTGTATTTGGTCTGCAGTGTATTTTTGTGCTTTTGTTAAATTACTACTTAAATCAATATTTAAATCATTAGTAGAACACTGTCTATCATTATTACCAACATCAGCCACATCTACACACTCGAATCCGGGGACTCCTTCATATCCTATTTCATAGCTACCTGCTCCATACTGTTTGTTCATTGTTTGCGTGTTAATATATCCAGGTACTTTTAATTGCGTATCTACTGTATCAATTAATGATATCATATCCTTGTTAGGTTTATTATTATTGAAATCATCTAATGTAATAATAAAGTATTGAGGACCTTTTATATCAACAGTTGATTTGGGAATAGTATAGCCCTGAAAATTTGTATCATTCGTTACTGTATCTAGAGTTAATGGTAAAGCAGGCACAATTATTCCTCCAGGAGGAGTTCGTGATTGTCCTGATACCGTTCCACTATTTGATTCCCATACGCATCCACCTGTTCCATAACTATATGGTTTTACAATACTTGTTTGACCTCTATATCCTAATAACCATCCTAGATTATAATCTACTTTTCCTCCAGGTCTAGGTAGTTCTGCTTCTTGTCTAGCGGCACATACATCTAATAATGCATTGTCGTACCATATTACATTTAAATCTCTACCATCCGGGTCATAATTATAAATAAAAGACTTATCATTGTATGTATAGTATTTTAATTCTATAATAGGAAATGGTGAATAAGCATTACTTGATAGGTCTATATTACTAGTATAATTTTTTGAACTATCAAAATAACCTCTAAATAAAAAATTTCCAGAAACATCCGTTTTATCATAAATTTGTTTATTAATAGCTTGGACTAGCTGCTCTCTTTGATAGTTACCATTATCAATAGTTATAATGCACTCCTCATCATATAGTCCTCCTAGTTTTATTTTAAACTGATTTGTTCCATAATCACTACTAAATGTATACCAAGAATTAGGTATTTCAACACTATCTAATGTTATACTTACTACATTTGTTAGTGGTTGATTTAAATCTACTGTATAATTGGATGAAGTATATAATCTTCTTTGTAAGTTTGATTGTACTCCACTACAATCAGTAGCATTAACAGTTAAGAATTTTCTATATCTACTGTCAAAACTAACTACTCTTTGAATTTCTGTAATTAAAAAAGGATTTCTATTACCCTGAACAACATTTTTTGGCATATAGTTAGACCCTTGAGGCTGTCTAGCAATACCTATAATATCCTTTTCATTGTTAATTATTTGAGAAATTTGACCTTTTACCTCTGCTTCGTCTTGCTCTTGAAATTGTTGTTCTAAAACCCTTCCTGCAGCAGTTTTTCCTCTTTCGTATGATTCTTCCCAAGTTTGTTGATTTTGATTTGTAAAATCCTCTATTAATCTTGTTTGACATTCTTCAAAAAATGTTAGATATTTTGACTGATTTTTAAACTTTCTTTTTAGTTCTAATATTCTTCTTTTTATTTTCCCTGGGTTTAATGGAAATTTTTCAAACTTTAATATAGCTGCTAATTCTTCTATATCATAGTTATAAGCATTAAAATCAACAGACTTTTGTTTTTTCTGCAAGGTTTGTATTTGTTTATTTTTTTCACTCATAAATTGCAAAAAATCTTTACTTGACATTTATATATATAGTATAATTTTTATTAAATATAAAAATAGATAAAATATATAATGTTTTTAAGATATTTTAGTTCTGTAAAAAGAATAACCATACCTAAAGCAGTGCGAGAGCAAGTTTGGTTAAAAGATATGGGACCTATATTTTCAGGAAAATGTAATGTATCTTGGTGTGAAAATGAAATAAATGTATTTGACTTTACAATAGGACATAATGTTCCTGTAAGTAAAGGTGGTAGTAATAAATTAGATAATTTACATTGTATATGTGGAAGATGTAATACAAGTATGGGCAATAGATATACTATAGATGAATGGTGTTCAAGTTGGTGACTTTTTTTTAGTGCCTAATTTATAGTGCGTTATTTATCCGAAAATTGAATAATCTAAATAGTTAATAATGATAAACTATAAGTTGAATACTACAATGTCTGAATCCAAAGAACCTGCACCTAAAACCGAGTGTGAAATATGTTATAATGATTTTAATAAATCTTCTAGAGCCAAGGTAACTTGTGGCCATTGTGATTTAGAAGTATGTAAAAGGTGTGTTAGATATTATTTGATGAGCACCACATCTGGTGCGCATTGTATGGGATGTAAAAATGCTTGGGAAAGAGATTTCACACAAAATAGTTTGAATAAATCATTTTATAATGGAGATTATAGAACAAAGAGAAAAGAGATGTTATTTGAAGCAGAAAAGGCTAGATTTCCTGAAACAATGCCTGCAGTTGAAAATTATAAAAATATTCAGGTTTGGACAAAAGAAGAAGCTAATATGAATCACGAAATTGCGGTTATGAGAGAAAAATTGTGGGAGCTTGAGAGAGAAAAGCGTAGAAAAACAAACCAAATTAGAGCTGCTAGAAATGGAGAAGTTACTGAAGAAAAGAAAGAGGCTGCACAATTTATTAGAAAATGTCCTGCTGATGGATGTGAAGGATTCTTATCTAGTCAATGGAAGTGTGGTGCTTGTAATCTATGGGCGTGTTCTAAGTGTTTTGCAGCAAAAGGATATGAAAAAGATGCTGAACACACTTGTAATCCAGACGATTTGGCTTCTGCTGAATTAATTAAAAAAGAAACTAAACCCTGCCCAGCCTGTGGAACTAGAATTTTCAAGATTAGTGGATGTGACCAAATGTGGTGCACTGCGTGTCACATAGCGTTTTCGTGGAGAACTGGATTGAGAGTTAATGGAGTTATTCATAATCCTCACTTTTATGCATTCCAACGAGAAGGCGGAGCGGCGGTAATTCAAAATCCCGGAGCACAAATTTGTGGTGGGCTTCCTACTTATATGATGGTGCGCGATAGGATTAGTGCATTAGAACGAAATCAGGCATTTAGAAAATGGACAAAATCAGCTATGGAGGCAATGGGAGTTAATAAAACTAATACTGAATGGGACAGATATAGATATAAAACATTTACTGCTCATATGCCGAATCAAATTACTGTATTTGAAGGGATGAAACTAAATATTCGTAGATTGCATAGGGGCGCCCAACATTTCCAATATGTAATTATAGACCGATTTCGGCAAAATTGTCAGCAAGCTCAGGATAATAAACCGCTTAGAATTAAGTTTATTTGTGGAGAAATAGATGAAAAAGAAATGAAAACTCAGTTGATTAAGAGAGATAATCAATATAAAAAAAGGCAAGCCTTACTACATGTTTATGAGTTGATGATGGCAGTTTATACTGAAGCTATGATTGATATTCATAATATAATGTTGGAATGTGTTAATACAGTGCCGACTACATTGTCGGAACATGGACATACGGAATCATTTAAAATCTTACAAGTGGGTAAAATACAGAAATGTATTAGGAAAATTCACAATAATATTATGAAAGTAGAGAGAGTTAGGCTATACAGTAATAAAGAGCTTCTTAAAATCAGTGGTATTTATAATCAAGCGGTTGATGTTATTGCATTTGATTACACTACTCCAAAATTTAATAAAGAAAAATGTAAATTAGAGTTAGAAAAGACGAATTGTGGAGAATTAAGACAAAAATATGAATCAACTGCTGTTGGAGGTGGGCGTTGGCGGGCCGTGTTTGGAGATGCCAACAACCGCAGAAATCCTATTTATGTTTAAAATAAACTATTAAACCAATTAGTAATAAATTTTAATAATAATAAATTTTTTTTTGCTGAACTACAAATGTGTCCTTTCATATTTTTACCACAATGACTACATATTTTTGGATTTGATTTATTAAATGAATTTTGTTTTGAACCGCTAGTTATGATTCTTTCCCACGGCAATAATACACACCCTTGTCCTCTTTTAAAATGTTTATAACCATAAAACAATATATTTTCTAGAAATCTCAATACTATTTCTGCCTTATGTTTTGTAGAAATTATCGTGTTTCTAGATATAAAATGAGGGCTTTTATAAACAATTTGATTTAGTCTTTCTTCTTTATACATTCTACTTCTATTGGTATGAATAACTTGATTTTTTATTTTACCTATTCCCATAATTTTATTAATATCATTATTCATTTCAATGATATAAATATATTTACCTTTTGGGACTGATTGTGTGATTGGTTTGTTTAAACCATAAGCACAACCAGTATGTTTTTTTCTTTCTTTCCAATTTAAATTCTCCAAATATGTTGCATTATTAAATCTTACCGTTCCTATAAGAAAGTCATATTCCATTTCTACATTAAATTCTCTCCAATTTATTTTTATCAATTTTTTACTAACATAGATATTTCATATAATTTTGCAGATATTGATAATCCCTTAACTCCTTTCATTAATTTTAATTCACTCGGATTTTTCAAATATAATTCCAACATTTTATCTTGAAAATCCTTATAATTAGTGTAATAATTATATGCAACTGATTGTATTTCATTATGTTTATCTTCTAATGCTTTTGGGAATTTTCCTATACTAGTATAGCATTTTGCATATTCCCTTGTTTTATTTAAATGCATTAGCATAATTACAATTGATGGTAAAAAATTATCTACTTGGTCTTTACATTTTAACATTTGTTCTAAGTGTTTTCCATTACAAGTCATAAAAGTTCCATATGATTCTTCAAACTTTTTAAATAAAGCTTGTTCTTTTTTTGTTTTTTTTAATTTTAATCTTCTAATTGCAATATTTTCTAATGCCGCTTTTAATAAAATAACACTATTATGGTCTCCATTTTTAAAAGCTTCGTCAGCTAATGATAAATAAAAATTAATATTATGTTTTACCTTAACAATAGTATTAGGTTTATCATCAGTTACTAATATTAAATAAACTAAATTAGTTACAGCATTATTGAAAAAATCGGGTATTTGTGCTTTTTCTTTATCATTTAAGTAAGAATATAAAGAACAAGTTCCTTTTCTAAAAGTTTTTATTGATTTTTCTAATTTTATATCAAAATCAGTAGTAAATAAATTAAAAATTAAAGTTCTTAAACAAGTTTTTTTAACTTTTACAGTAGGAGTTATTGGTGGTGCATTTACTCCTATATTGAATAAATCTAGGCCCTCAAGGGAGAGCGTTCGTGCTCTTTTTTTCCCTTTACTCATTATACTTGTAATTAATATGTTGCTTTTATACTTTAATCAACTCTTACATTTATTCTTGCATATTCTTTATATCCGGGACATACATAATCGGTATGATAATCCCTTGAATTTGTTTTAGTTACCCCTCCAATTGCATCAACATAAACTATTTTCTTAATTCCTAGTCTTTTTATTTCTTTGGCACAATGCGAACAAGGTTTTGATTCAGCGGAATGTTTCGTAGAATGTCTATGTTTTACAATATAAATAGTTAGCTTCCTCATTTTTCGTCTCATTTTGCGGTCATAAAACACACGACCCTTTCCCTTTACCCCGGAAAGCGTATGGGAAGAACTTATGTATGGCCGCCACTTCAGCGTGTCCTGCACACCGAATATGACTACCATATTTATTACGGTGAGTATTATGATTCATAGCTAGAATTTTATTACCACGACAAATACCTGCCGCTACACGAGTTGCTTGTGGAGATTCGCTGGCCAAAGCCAACAACTTGCTGATTATGCGATGCTGAGAGTTAGACATTGTGTATATATAATATTATTTTATCTTATTTTATCTAATTCAATTTTATAGATATTGTATTATATATCAAGTAAGGGCTCTTCCTCCTTCTTATTTTCTTTATAACATGATATTAATAATGAACCCCATCCTAATATACATAAAATAATACACACAATAATTACCCAAAACATATTGTATTTAAATATAAATTATAATATTCCTAATACAATTTTGTAATCAATTTAAATACTTGGGTTTATGAATAGTTAATGTCTAGTACTCAAGAATCAGTTCCGGTATATGTACCTACAGCAAATGGTGAAGTAATTCAACAGGCTTATGTAATAGATTCTGTTATTCCACAAGCAGTAGTAAATACAGAAATAACAAATGATATGGTAAAAACATTTAATTTGGCTAGGACAGTAAAATTTTTAGCTATTGTTGATATGTTTTTTAGTTTTATTTATTGCTTTTATAATCCGTGGTTTTTAATTCCTTTATTAATTGCATTATTTGGTTACCAAGGTGCTTCTAGATTTAATGCAAGTTATACTTTTATATATGCTACTTATGTAGTATTAGATTTATTTATTAAAACAGGAACATTTTTTCATGATTATTTTGCATTAACAGATGAGGATAAGGCAGAACATTTATTCAATGTTATATTAGTTATTCTAAGCGCATTAATAAGTATATGGATAATTGATATTTTATATAAATTTATTAAGCTTATTAATAAATTAACTTTGTTAGAATTAGACCACTTAAGAAATAGAGGAATACCTAGACATAGACTTGTATATGTTTGGTATTAATATGGATATTGATATGATATAAATTTAAGATATCTTATTTTTTCGGCATCACATATCTGACATATATGTTTATTGAAAATCTTTATTGGAGCACAATAACAGTAATCTACTCTATCTATATAATATTTTAACGATAATTTATTATATATATATTTATGATGTGAATTGCAAGTCATTATATATGATAAAATTTCTTTTTCTAATTCTTCAGGTAACTTGTTCATATTATAATAATTTATATTATTATAATATTTTTATAATATTCTTAAAACGAAAGATAATTTTTTTTATGGAAAGTTTTAATTAAATTTCTCTCCATTTCATTTAGTTTGAAGTAATTAAATATAGTTTCATCATTAATTTCTTCTGGAAAATCCTCTAACTTTGTAATATCTGGTAACATCTCAAAGATATAGCGTTCTAGATATTTCATTCGATATCTAGTTGCTTCAAAAATAGTTATAATAAAATTTGTGGAGAGAAATTTATATAATTTTAAAAAATCTGGTTTTGTTTTATTTAAAATTACATAATTATCTCTGTTTGAAATGCCAAATAACCCATCCAAGTCAGGATAAGGAAATCCATACATTTTATGAGCTAATACCAATTTTGGAATACCACAATATTCACATTTTATATTGGAAAAATTAATAACAAGTTGAGGTTGTAATCCATTAAGTATGCAGGATTTTATATTTGGATATCCTGTATTTCCATTAAGAGATGGTCCAAGAACTAATCCCTTATAACCTGGTCTCATATTTGTTTTTTTTACTATAATATGTCCTGCCTTTTTTACAAAAGGTTTTAATTTGTTAATTATACTAATACCAAATAATGGTATAGATTTATTATTGGTAACAAATTTTGTATATTTATTATATGTTTTATCAAATATTTCAATAGTTTGAGGTTTATCTTGTGATGACTGGATATTTTGTATTAAAAAATAACAAGTAGGAGTTTGTGCTTCACCGTGAAATATTTTATTTGTTTCAGTATTTGAAAAGGTTTTAAGTTTTTTAATATTAAATTTGAGTATTTTTTTATGAAAGGGATGGTCATTTTTCATCCATATACTAGGAACAATAAAGTTAAGTAGTCCTCTTCCTTTTAATACAGATAATGACTTTTCAATAAATATTGACCAAACTGCTTGTCCTTTTGAATTATATGGTGGATTACCTATAACAACATCATAATATCTCATTGCTGGAAATTGTGTAAATTGATGATTAAAGATATTACAATTCTCTCCAAATAATTTTTTTAAGATAGGAATAAATGTAGAATTTAATTCGTTCATATGAAGCATATAACCTGTAATATGGTTATGTCTTTCAATAGTATCTGGATACAAATCTTTTAATCCTTCAAATAATCTTTTATACAAAATAATACCAAAGTATCCCCTCCCTGCACAAGGGTCTAACCATTTAAGATTAGGATTTTTAAAATATTTATTAGGAATTAAATCGAGCATTTCATTAACAAGTTTAAAGTCAGTATGTACTTCTCCGTTATTATACTTGTTACCATCTGTAATAGTAAAATCTTGTTTAAATTCATCTATATTAATATCAAATACTGACATTATTATAGAATAATAGCTTTCCTTTATTTATTTTGCAACAAAGTTAATATACTATTTATTTTTCTATCAATTAAAGTTAAAGAATTATTAATAAAATTTCTCTCCAAACGACTAACCGTGTCATTCAAAAATCTATCTATTTCATTTTTTTTAAACTCATCTAGAGAAGCTACAGAGAATATCTTGTTTTTAACCGTAATTGAACCATCTTGAATATCTTTATAATTATAATCATTATTTAAATTTAAAATATCTTCTAATTCATCTATGGTATAATGATTTAAGTTTAAGTCGAGATTTAAATCAGCCATATATATTATATATCATCTTTTTTTAATAGTTTATTTAATTTACCAATTGTCCAAAATTGTATAGCAACTGCAGGACCAGTTTTTAACCAGGTAGCAGTTAGGCCTCTATAAAATCCAATAATACCTTCTGTTTTAAAAATTTTTCTACAGCAATCAAGAATACCTGTATATTGAGGAACACTTTTATCAAACCCTTGAAGTTGTAATCTTCTTCTTATCAAATCCGTAGGATATGTAATAGATACTGAAAATATTCCAGCAATTGCTCCACTTACAAGCCTGGTCTCAAACATAGTATCTTTAACTAATGAATTAATATAATAAAAAGAGGTATATTGTAATCCACTAAAGCCTCCAAATCCCAATAAACTCATTTTTGAACCTTGATATAATTGACGAATAGGTATTTTTCTAAGAGCATCTATAATACCATTAAATTTATTTTTATTAGTTTGTAAAGATAAGTAAGTTCTGGTAGTTTCTAAAGGATAAGTAGCTAATATACTAATACCTCCGGCTACACACCCGGAAAAAAAATTAGAATAATTATCATTTTTAACTTTTTCTTTAATGAAAGGTTTAACCCCACGGAATATGCTATAATTAATGGCTAATTGTGGGAACACTCTAACACAATTAGTCCCATTGCCCTTCCAAAAAAATCGGACACCTTCTTTTTTATAAACATCAGTTAATGTCGCATTGGGAATAAAATAATTTTGCCTTTGTATTCTAGTAAGTTCAATAGGAGCAACAGCACTTCTTGAAACAATTCCTCCAATTCCACCAACTATAAAATCTATAAACATTTCTATATAGATAGATTTTATTGATAATTATTTAATTAAGTTTTCCTAATAACATAGTGGTTGGATTTCTTAACCATAACTTGTAACATTCTATTGAACAAAATCCAAATTTATTCTTACCTATTTGTGCTTTTTTTTCAAATTTTGTTTCATTTTCAAGAAAAATAAAACAATGGCTACAACAAACTTCTTCTAAAGGTTTTTTTATCGGCATTTCTGTAGGCTCCTTTTCAACTTTTTCTTCTTTTTCTCTCCACCAACATTGTAGGTTACTCCATAAATATTCCATTATATAAATATTATAACTATTTAAAATTTAAATACTAGTAAATATAAGATGATAACAAGTGAGTATGAAATGAACAATTATGTAAAGAAATATAACTATATGGTAATATTTCCAGATAAAAAAGTAGAACTTTTTAAATCTTTGCGTGATATTAGTAAAAGTATTAGCATAGATTCTTCAACGATATCGAAAAAATTAAATAAAGGAGAATATATGTTTACACCCAAAGGTAGTGAATATATATTTTATATAAAATGTATGGATTCAGTTATTACCACTTAGGTCATTTAATGCATCCCATACAGTATTATCCATTTCTGATAATTCATGGCCTACTGATTCAACCCTAGGCATATTTTTATCTATGAAGGTATCATCATATTTCTTAATCTTTTCTTTTGGTTTATCTTTTTCATCCATTAACATAATAGCCATTGCAGCATAATTATGTAAATCAATTAAGGTATCTCTAATTGTTTCATTTTTTACCAATGTAACAGAAGAACCTGTAACACTTGCTAATCTGTTAATTTTATCACCCATTCTTACTATAACTCCTACAGGACCATAATTTGCAAAAGCATCACCATAATCTTGATTTTTTTTAGTAAATAATGAAAGGGCTTCAGTATGAACAGTCTTGTATTGACTAACTCTATCCATATATATATTAACTTATACATATGGGTTTAAATATTTTCAATTATTCTTTTGCATTTCTTTTTTCCTTTTTAATTACAGTTAGCAAAACTTGTGAAGTTTCAACAATTTTTTCATAAGCCGATTGCGTATTTTTTATAGTGCTATCAATTATATCCTTCTGTTTGTTTTTTTTAGTTATGCTCGTTTCTAAAGTTGATTTCTTTTTACTATATTCATCTAGAGTTTTTTGAACACTAGATAATTCTTTTGTTTCTTTATTGATTTTTTTCATTAATTTCTTTTTTTTATCTTTCAAATCATTTAAAGTTTCTATAAATTCTTCATTAAATCTACATAGTGCTTCTTCTTTCGATTTTGTATTACTTTCGTCCGTCATATATAATAAGGTAATACAAAAATAATTAGCAATTTTGACAACGCATATTAGCTCCTCTTTTACGGGCTAAATATCTTTCATAACTGCCGTGTTTTACATCTACCCCCGTTTGATGAGGCTGAACAATCAATCTAGCTTTACTTCCACTTGCGGAGTGAGTAATCATAGGAACCGAAGCTGTTTGGTCTCCTGGACCACCTATATTTGTATAACTAGTTGATGGAGTTCCTGTGTGAACATCTAGACCTAGTGTTCCATTGAAGGGTGGTGCAACTGCATTAGGTTTAATTGTGGTTAAAGATTTTTTTAAAATAGTAAAACTAGACGCATAAGTTCTAAAATTCTTGGAATTATTTATACCTCCAATACCTCCACCTCTAGTTCCACCATTTGTTTGGTAAGAATTGTAACTAGCATCTGTTTGAGGAAATTTGGCATTGGAATAACCTTTCCAAAAACCTTGTCCATTACAACCTAAGCAATGGTCTGTAATTTGTGTGCAATTATCCATTTATATACTACTAATATTAAATAAATTGAATTAGAGAAAAAAATAATATAATATTAATTAACAATGAAAAACTGTCCGCATTGCGGTAAACAATTTAAAACAAAACCCGGGTTATTAAAACATATTATGGTTTGTCAATTAACTAATAAAGATAAAGAAGATATTACAGTATTACCTAGTCAAAAAGAAATGTGGTTAATAATTCAAAAATTATATAAGGAAAATGAAATTAACAAGAAAAAAATAGAAAAATTAGAGCAAATAATCAATAAAGATGTAAAAAAATGAATATGGTCGATTGGCTTAATCAAAATGATAAGGGAATTAACTTAGAAAGTTGGTTAAAAACTAGTGTTCTGGTAACAATAGATGACCTAAAAACAATATTTATGACTGATTATGCTAGAGGATTATCTAATATTATTGAAAATAATATCAAAGAAAATGAAAATAATCCATTTCGAGCTTTTAGTCACAAAACAAAACAATTATATGTTTATGAAAAAAACAAATGGAAAAAGTGCAAAAAATCAGATATTATGAAAGTATTTGATAGAATATCATTGAATATTTTAAAAGTAAGCAAAGAGTATGATAAAACATTGAGTGATAAAGAGAAATATGGAGCAGATAATATAGCATATTTAAAAAATTGTGATAAGATAATGATTGTTGATACTAAGAAAAAAGAACGACATTATAAATTTATTGAACATTCTATAATAGAATTAACAAAAAAAAATTTAAATGATATGGCAAAATTTAAATTTTATCTATAACATATTTAAATCTATATGAATAATACAATATAATGGAAAAGACATTATATTGTATTCGTCACGGTTATGCATTGCATAACAAATTATTTTGGGATATAGGTCCTAGAGCATACTCAGAGTTTAAAGATACACCTTTGCTTGAAGAAGGATTTAAACAAGCAAAAAGATTAAATAAAACTTGGAAAGAAATAGATGATATTCAATTAGTTATTGTATCTCCTTGTCAAAGAACACTTGATACTGCAACATTTGCTTTTCAATATAGAAATATCCCAATGATTGCAAAAGATTTTTTAATTGAATATCCATTAGGTGGAAATGAAATTTGTAATCATAGGAAAGACCTAGAAGATTTAAAATATATGTATCCTTACATTATATTTGAAAATAATAGACCCAATATTTTACCTTGGCCAAATAAAAGAGAAACAGTATATCAATTAGAAGATAGAATAGAAAATTTATTAGAGTGGATAGGTAATAGAAGAGAAACAAGAATAGCAATAGTTAGCCATAGTTCGTTTATAGGACAAATGAAGGATAAAAAAATAGGAGACGAAAAAAATGAATTAAAACATTGTTTTCCATACAAATTAAAAGCAAATTATTCTTCAAATAAAAAATTTATTAGTTTAACTGAGTTATAGATTAAATTATTATCATAGTATATGAAACTTGTAGTTGGGTTATTATTAGCAGTTATTTATTCCTATTTTATTTTACCAAAAAAAGAACAAGAAGAACCTAAAATAAAAATAACTCTTTTTCCTATTATGTATAATGGTATGGTTATGATTCCTATATCAAAAGAAAAATGTTTTCATATTCATCATTGGATAATATATTTTTTAATATTTATTTTAAGTTTTTTTGTTAATATTCCAGAAATTATAGTAGGATTTTCAATAGGTTTATTTTTACAAGGATTATCTTATGATGATTGTTTCGAATTTGTAGCGAATAATCCTTATTAGAGCGAATACTTTGATTTAAATGATTCAGGAGTCATAAGTGTAACTCCCAAACTTCTAGCTTTATCTGCCTTTCCTGTATCATCATCCAAATCTTTCACTAAGACAACAAATGTTTTCTTACTTACACTAGTTCCTAGTTTTGCTCCAATTTTATCTAGTTTTTGTTGTAACTCTTTATCACGAAAACCAGTAATTACAATTTTTTTGTTATATAATGGATGAGATTTATCTACATTTTTAACAGGAACATTTGTTAGTTTTGCAGTCATTCCAATGTCATTTACAAATTTTACAAACTTTGGAATATGAGGGACAAACAGTTTTGCTGTTTTATCCTTGAAACCGTCTAATGCAGAAACCTTATTTATTTTTTCTTGTTCGCTATCATTACTAGTAAGAATATCAGGATACTCTTCCATAATAGCAACCATTCTTTTGATTCCTAATCCTCTTCCAAACATATTAGATGCTCCCATTAGCACCGGGAGACTTACTACCTCTAATCTTTCTTGAATAGAATTATAAATTTTTGTAGCCATCTTTTCCTTGAATCCATCTACTTCTAGGAAATTTTCAATAGTCATTGTTAGTATTTCAGGTATAGTTTTGTAACCAGCATTCATTATCCTTTGAACATTTCCTCTACCTAATCCTACTACATCTAATTTGTTAAAGAAGTCATCGATAGTTTTCAATCGAACAATATCATTATCTTCCGCATTCAATAGAACTAGGTCTTTTTTCGTTGAATTCCATTTATATTTATAATCACTAGAAGGCATTTTAATATTTTTGGCAGGTTTTACTACTTTTTCTACCTTAGGAATAACATCTCCACTTCTCAAAATTTGAACAACTGCTCCTAATCCAATTTTATTTTTTATTACAAATTCTGCATTATGTAGTGTAGCATATTGTATGACAGCTCCTCCCAGTTTAACCGGTTGAATTTGCACCTTAGGTTTTAAATAACCATCTTTACTTGGAGACCAAATCACATTAACAACTTTAGATTCTACTATTTGGTCATCCAAAACTGTCTTAAATGCGAATGCATGTTTGGGATTTTTACTAGTTCTAGGATATTTTTTATTATCTGCAACAATTATGCCATCAATATCATAATCATAGTTTTCACGCCAATCAATCAAATATTGTGATAATACTGATTTATTAATTTTTGTCATTTTTTTGTGAATAACTGAAATAATGTTTAGTTTTTTGATAAGTGCAAACTGCTGACTAGGTGTCAAATGAGGTGTAACAACTTCATAACACACAAAATCAATATCTGCCCATCTTTCTGGAAATGATTCTTTTGCATTTGCTGTTCCAGCAATCATATTTCTAACATTTGCAAATCTTTCACCCCATTTTGATTCAAATACATCTTTTTTCATTAAAAGTTCTCCTCTAATTTCAATACCCTTTTTAGTTGGAAGACCTAGAGATTCAATAGCGTGACTAATATCTTGACCAACCTTGCCATTACCTCTTGTAAATAACTTTGGTGTATCACCCATAGTGCTATATCCTGCCGATACACCATCTACCTTGGCACTAATCATAAATGGACCTTTGTATTTACTTAACCACAAATTAATCTTTTCTTCTGTTTTGAATTTATTCATTGACCACATCTCAAATGGTAATTGCATTTTCTTTTTTTCAACTGTAACAGAACACATAGTATGACCTTCGGTAATAGCAACATTATCGGGATAAGTATCCTCAATAAACTCCTTAAGAATGTCATATTCCTCATCTGTCATCAATGGCTTGTTATTACAATAATAATTTTTATTTGCTGCCCTAATCATAGCACTAAGTGTTTCTTCATTAAATTCTTCTAAAACCGGTTGTCCATTTTCAAGAAATTCCTTGATTTTTCTTTTACCCAATCTAATCTCTGCAGCAGAGTTCTTTTTTTTTGGTGACTTTTTTTTAGTCTTACTTTTGTTAATTTTTTTATTTACCTGTTTCTTTGTCTCGCCCTGATAATCCTCCTGCCAAAATGTTTTCAATGGTTGCTTTTCACCAACCAACTCAACAGCATTTCCATCTTTTCTCTCCGTAGGTCCCTTATACACCATTCCTAGGAATGCAAATACCGACTCTTCACTTGGAAAATGTTTGTCCAGTTTTGGACCTTTCTTGCCATTAACCATTTTATACAACCCGTGTTCATTCATTGAATATCCCAAATCCAATGCTCGTTTTCTCATAACAGTATTGAATGCCTTGCTACCTGTAAAATATAGCAATGCAAATGCTAATTCCTCGTGTTTTGTGAACATAAAATCAATCCTTCTAGCCAGTTTTCTCCTTAGCCTACTGACACCTAGACTCTTGGTATTACCTCTAGATAATACTTCAATAAGAATTTTTTTCTCAATTAAGACATCAATAAACCTGTTAAAGACACCTGTATCGTTGTTGGGGTCACTAATACAAATATCAATATCTCCTGAATCCTTGGCTCCTCTTCGATAAGAACCCATTATTTGAAAAGTGCTACCAGAATTTTTTACCTTGTCAAATATTTTTTTCAACTCTTTTTCATAAGTATAATTTCTTTTCTTGGAATCCTTTTAAGAATATCCTCATAAAATTTAAGACCCTTCTTTTGAACATCATTCAACAATTCATCTTGTCTTTCTCTTAGTTCAACGATGGTTTTAACATTATACTTCTTTACTAATTCCTCTGCTTTCTTAGGACCAATACCATAAACATCCGTAAATATAAACATTGGATTACTCTTGGCTTTTTCCAAAACACTAAGAGTTCCAGTATCTACAAATTCTTGTAGTTTGGTTAGTATTGTGCTACCAATACCTTTTTGTCCTTTCAATTGTTTAACATCAGTAATAGGTTTTTTAAATAATATAATTGATTCCTTAGCTTTACTATAGGCTCTAGCCCTAAAATGTTGTCCCTTTTTCATCATAAGAGACTCAAGTTTTTCAAGAACTTTGACGAACTGTTGGTTGTATGTCATTGTTTTATTAGGTGTTGTTTGTTTAATTGATTTTTTAAGAGTTTTTTTCTTTTCAATTTTCAATGGTATCTTTAACCTTCGCTTTAACTTTTTAAGTTTAATTGTTTTATTTTTTCTAACCTTTGATTTGTTTATCTTTTTAATAGTTAATGTGCCTTTTTTTTTAACCTTGCTTTTATCTATTTTCTTTCGTGCTTTTTTTTTAGTGACTTTTTTTTTTATACAATATCCTTTCTTTTTCAATGTGCGTCTAGGTAGTGATATTTCTGTTGCACAGATATCTCCTTTAGAGGTTGAAAAACATTTATTATGATTTTCCCATTTATACATGAATGGAAAAATACAAGGGCCTTCCTTGATTTTTTTATTTTTTTCTATCTTACCCTTATTATTCTTATTACTACCATACATAATGGACATTATATACATTATGTATTTATTTTTCTTCAAAATATTCCTTTAAAAATTTATCATCCTTTTTAAATAACTGGTCTAAATATTTTCTAGGTTTTTCCTTTTTTGCTTTATCCTTCGCTCTCTTTTTTATTATTTTAACATTATTTAATACTTTAATTTTTGGTTCAGGTAAATCATTTTGTGGAGTGTTCATAATATAAATAATAATATAAAATAAATATATGATGAACGGAGGAAATCCTATAGTATTTAGTAGAGGTATTCAAATGTCAAATATTAATGGCAAAATTAATAAAGAAGAATATGAGGCAATATATGATGGTAAGGTTGGAAAAGCTATTGTTAAAAAAAGTGATGGTAAGATGTACTATATCGAAGCAGACCAAAATGACATTAAACACTTGATGGAACAACCAAAAAGTGATAAATCAATTGATAAAAAGTTAAAAAATCTAGTTGATATACCATTAATTGAAAAAAGAAAAAGAAAAAAAAGAAAAAAGAGAAAAAAGAAAACCGTTAGAATCAAAACACCTAGTAGAAGAAAGCATTATACCATAAGAAAAAAAAAATCTCCATCTAAAAAGAAATCAAAAAAGAGTAAAACTCCATCTAAGTCAAAATCTAGAAGAAAAAAGACTAGACAAAAAATTTCAAATGACCCATTAACTGTAAATAACATAATGAAAACAATCACTTAATTATTTCTTTAATATTGCCTTAAATATTATAGAATCTTGTTTATATAATTTTCCTTCTCTTCTTTTTAGTATGTATTTTTGAGCAAACTCTTTTTCCATCATATTAAGATACTTTTTAGAAGCAAAAATGAGTTCAAATTTACCTTTATCAACACCAACTGATTCAATACTAATATTTTTAATTTTTTTTGCATATCTAATAAATTCAGCTAATAATTCATCATGTTCCTGAAACATAAATACAATTACACAATGATTTCTATATATTTTTCTATTTTTTCCCATATGTTCATACATTGTGTAATAATCCTCTACCTTACAATCATTAGCCTTTTCTATTATTAAATTTTTTATTTCACTTAAATTTGTTATTTTGTTTAAGTTAACTGAAATCTCTATTTGATATGCCATTTTGATATTGGTAAATATTTTTTTTTATAATGATAAATTCATTCCTTACAAATATGTAGTTAATTTTATTAATAAAATTAACTAGGTATATTAATTAATTAATAGTAAATATATATATATATATGTCAACTAATTGGAAAGTTATAGGTAAGAATTCAGGAAATATGAGTCAGCATAGAAATGTAGCAGCAAATAAATTAAACTATGAAAATGGAAAATGGGATTCAATATATGATGTATCAGGAATTAAGACAAAGGGATATACTTTTGATATTTGTGGTGAAAATATTGTAGTAGGAATAGGGACAAGCAAACCATTTAGTAGATTATCTCTAGGAACTGATATTAGTAGTGGAATATTTGATTCATCAAATCCGGGACAGTTAGCAGCACTTGCTTTGAATGAGGAATCAAATGGAAATAACTTTAAAGGATTGGTATATAATTCGGATATAACTAGTCAAAGAGTTGATGGCAATAATGCAATTAAGGTAGGAGGTGTTCAAATAATTTCAAGTTCTAAAAATTTTAGTATGAATGATGTTAGTAATGGAACAATTATAATTACTGAGGATAATGTTACTACAATAGGTGGCGAAACCAGAAAAGGTAATGAAGATGGTCTTGTCACGCCTTTGCCAGGAACTATTTCAAATATTACTGCTAGTGGAATTGATAGAAAAATTGTTTTAGATGTAAGAGGAAGTATGAGAACAGACGGATATATTAATTTTTTTAATAAAACAAATACTGGAACTGTTCCAGATAGTAATGATTACAATTCACACGCGGACATACCTGTAGGTTCTCTTTTTTTAACAAATGCTGGAGGAAATAATACAAGTGCAGAAGGTTTATATTATAAGGCTAGTGATGGCACAATAGAGAGAGTATCTGGAAGCGGAGGCGGTGGTGGTGGTGGTGGAGGCACAACAGATATTAGTAATGCTTTTGACTCTAGTTTTAATGGAGCCGCATTATTCATAATTAATAAGGCTCCTGAAGCTAATCAAGCGGGAACCTCTGGTGGTGTTCCTACCACATTTAGTGGTAAAACATTTAATAAGGCTAACTATATAGCAAATTATCCAGAAGCCTTCAATAATACCGTAACAGTTAGAGATGGTAATCTAAGTGTTATTACACCTAGTGGTGATAGTTTAAAAATTACAAATGCTGCAAATTCACAGATATCAGCGAATTATACGGACCAAAGTGGAGGAATTATTTTAATTGAAAAACAATTATTAATAGGAGGTAAGAAAAATCCTGGCGCACCTGGCACTACAAATAGATTTGGATATGGCCAAATTGATTCACAAACAATTGATACTGCACCACTTATATTATCTTATAATTACAATGAACAAAATGTTGTCTTAAAACCTGATTCTGCAACTAATGCTATAATGCTAGTTGATAAGGAAGATAATGATGATTTCAATGGAAATGGCAGCGGGGGAAATGTCGGGGCTATTTATGATTGTACTAATACAATTTTTATGGGAAGTAGTATATTAGATAATATAGATACCCCAAATTCACTTATAAGTAATTACAAAAGAACTGGTAATAATACAGAAATCACAGATATATCTGGAAGTAATATAGTTTTTGGTGAAAGCAATACATTAAAAAATGCGCCATTTTCTATTGTTTTTGGAAAAAATAATAATGTAGATAATACAAATACCACTGCTGCTGTTTTAGGGACAGAAACTTGGGGAAAAGAAAATTTTTCAATGGGAACTGATAATAAATTATTTAATTCTAAAAATTCATTTGTTCTAGGAAACAATAATTTAAATTATGGTAATTTAAATGTAATTTTTGGCAATGATAATAAAGTAGGAAATACAAATGCAACAACATCAGCCGGTTCTGTTAATTATATTACACAAAAATCATTTATACAAGGAAATAATAATTTAATTGAGGCACCATTTGGGACTCCAGTTCAACATGTTTTTATAGCAGGTAAGCAAAATAAGTTAGATTTGTCAAGTAATACATTACCTTCTCAGGATAATTATGCTTATACATTATTAGGTTGTTATGCAGGTATTTCAGGTGAAGCATTAGATACTTCTAAGGTCAGATTTGCTTTTGGAACTTATGATAAATGGATAGAAAATGGGGGAGATACTGACGGTCACGGTAATGTATTTACTATTGATTGTTCAGGTAATACACATATTTATGGTAATTTAGTTGTAGATGGAAGTCAAGTTGTTTTAAGAACAGAAGTATTAGATGTAAGTGATAATAATATTAATTTAAATGCAAATAGTGGTTCTCCTGAGGGAGGAGGTATCACTATTATAGATACTCCAAATAAAGGATTACATTGGAAAAGTCAAAATGGACCGTCAGCGGTCTTTACACCAGGAGCAGCAACAACAACGACACAAAATTATTGGGACACATTAGGCTCAGATATATCTACAAATAATATTTTTGGAAATAGTGGAAATTTCTTGGGAGATGTGAATATTGATGGAAAACTTTCAGTAGCGGGGTTGATTGACCCTACTGGTTTAGTTTTAGACAAACAAACAGGCACTCCTACTGGTGCTCCAACTAATAGTAGTAAAATGACATTGTTTTTTCAGGATGATAAACTTAAATACAAAATAGGCAATAATGCTGCTGTTAATTTATCAACCACAGGAGGAACCTCTGGAAGTGGTATGACAGAGTGGAATGCTAGTGATGGCACAAATAGCACTAAAATTGATGCAGCAAGTTCTACTGCTAAATTTACTACTGATGAGAGTGTTTTAACAACAGATTGCACAACAGGTCAAACTGTTAAGTATAATTTTGTTCCACCAAACAGTAATCATAAAGTTTTGGCATATACCGGAAGTTCTCCAAACGAAGCAGTTCAATGGACTTCAATAACAACTGATTTAATTGGCGCCAAACAAGTAACTCTCTCTAAGATACAGGATATCAGCGGAAATTCAGTTCTTGTAAGAGATTTAAGTACGACTGGACCTGCTTCAGAAAAGGGACTTGATGATACAGAAATTTTAATAGGTAATGGTAATGGTTTCAACGCAAAACCCTTATCAGGTGATGTAACTATGAGCAATCTTGGAGCTGTAACAATCGCGAACGACGCTGTTACATATGATAAAATCCAAAATATTGCAACAAATAGAGTATTAGGTCGTAGTTCATCTGGAACCGGTTCGGTTATTGCAACTCAAGTTAAAACTGCAATGATAGAAGATAATGCTGTAACTTTAGCTAAAATGGCTGGATTGGCTAGTACCTATTTCATAATAGGTGATTCGTTAAATGACCCCTCTGCTGTAGTAATGAGTGGAGACGCGACATTATCGAATACGGGTGCACTTACTATTGGCAACAACAAAATTACTAAAGCAATGCTTAATGGTGATGTCATATCAACCAATGGTGGATTAGCTCAGGACAGCAACGGCGCACTAAAAGTTGACGCAGGTGGTTCTGTAAATAAAGTATTAACGGTTGGAACAACCGCTTTATCGGCTAACCAGGTTATACAATTTATAGGCGGTGGGGATGCTAGAGTTCAGGGTATCAATATGGGTTCTAGTTCCGGTAATATAGTAAAAGTTGGTACATCTAACTTAACCAGTGATAACTTACTTAAGATAAATACTACTAGTGGCGGGGTGGAAAATGCCGGTGCTATTGGTATTTCGGATAATAATATTGTTAAAATCAATGGTACAGCTTCTAATGGACAATATGCCCAATTTACAAGTAGTGGAATAAAAGGTGTAAATGCATTAGCTATGCAAGCCTTGACCATCCAATCTGGGTTTCCAACTACTGCAAATAATGGATTGAATGCAGGAGATGTTATTGTAGATACCACAAATAATAATGTGTATTTTAAAATTAACGCCACAACTGGATATGTTAAATTATCTGGAACCCCATTTACGGCGTCAGGTTCATCTTCTTAAATAAAATTGAATAAAATACTTAATAATAAATAAAGATTATTATTAAGAATGGAACCTCCAACATACTTGGCAAAAAAAAACTCACACCCTCGTGATAAATGTATTACATTTGATGAGGGACCTCATATTTATACTATCAATGGCGACAGTAATTTTATGTCTGTTACCACATGGAATCATTCACATTTTAGTCATTTTGATGCTGATAAAATCATAGACAAGATGATGATGGGTAGAAAGTGGGGTCCGGCACATAAACATTGGGGAAAAACCAAGGAACAAATTAAAAAAGAATGGAAGGATAATGGTATAGCTGCATCAACAGCAGGAACCAAAATGCATTATGATATTGAATGTTACTATAATGATATGGATGTAGAAATTGAGGGTGATTGTGTTGAATGGGAATATTTTGAAAAATTTGAAGAAGAGATAGGCGGAGACAAAGAACCTTACAGAACAGAGTGGATGATTTGGGATACCGAATTAAAGTTTGCTGGTTCAATAGATATGATATATCGCAATCCTGATGGAACTCTTGATATTTATGATTGGAAAAGAAGTGTAGGAATTAGAATGGACAATAAATGGCAAAGTGCCTTGACTCCTTGTATTAAACATCTTCCGGACTGTAATTACTACCATTATTGCTTACAATTAAACACCTATAAAGCCCTTTTAGAGAAGAATTATGGAGAGAAAATAAAGGATATGTATTTGGTATGTTTGCATCCAAATAATGAGAAAAAGTCATATCAACGAATTAAGGTTTTAGACCTACAAAAAGAAGTGAAGGATTTGTTTGATTTGAGAAAAAAAATGTTAAGTAAAGAACTTAAAAGTGAATTGGTAGAATAATTTATAAATGACCGAACAAACCTGTAGTGATTATATTTATGTGTTTGATACCAAGGCAGCTGCTTGTGGTATGTGTATAGAAAATAATTTTTTATTTCCTTTATTTTTTTTAATGAGTTTTATCCCTTTTACTATTGCTTTTTCGGGGTGGGTAGTAGCAAAATTTATTTATTTGCCACATATGTTAGAAGTAGAGAATGAAAAAGACATAGAGTGGCCAGAGGAGGAAAAGGAAGAAATACCTTATGAAAATAGATATCCTATAGAAAAAGCATTAAATGATAATGAAACGATAAATACTGATTTGTGTAGTGTGTGTGAATCAACTCCGGATGGAATAATTTTTATGAAATATAATGAAGATAATGAGGGATTTGATTGGTGGGGAGATAATAAACAAACATCTTATAAATATCTAGAAGCGGTAAGTAGAAAGTATGTTACAATTTTTAGATGTGCAGATTTTTATGTGGATAGAGAAGATGATGTGAAGAAACAAATAGATAGAGAAAAAGAATTAGAAGAAAAAGCAAAAATGACAGAAGAAGATAAAAAAGATAATGAAGATAGTGATGATGATTTATTTGTAAAATTTAAAACAAATGAGAAAATTAAACCTAAAAAGAAGGGTCAAAGAGCAGCAATAAGAGGTAATAAATATAAATATTGTGGTAAAATCAAGAATTTTAAGTTGTTAAATAAGCCTGTAAAAAAGGTAAGCGAGAAAAAGAAAATGGATTTTTCTTCTTGGAAAACAATGTTTAAAAATTAAATAAATTGTAATTAATAATAATTATAATTTATTTTCTTCTTCGCGATTTGCGTTTAGTGCTTTTTTTTTGGTTCCTTTTTTTTGTTCTCTTTTTTCGTTTTTTTTTTCTGCCTCCACCTGCAGCAACTTTAGTTTTCTTTTTTAAAGGTTTAGGTCCAGTAGCTGCTGGAAGAGGAGAAGCTTTTGATTTTGGAAGAGTAGTAGGCGCCTCTGGCATATCCAATGCAGCCATTTTTCCTTTTAGTTCCTCTTCAGTTATAGGTTTGCCATCTTTTTGTCCAGGCGCCTTCGGCATATCCAATGCAGCTATTCGACCTTCTAGTTCATCTTCAGTTATAGGTTTGTCATCTTTTTGTCCAGGTGCAGTGGGTAAATTTGTTGTTACTCCTATTTTAACCTTATCTCTTTCAATTGAATCTACTAAGTCTTGTCTAGTTTTAAGAGGAGTAGGTGTAAATTCTTTAATTTGAGCAGCTGCAGAAACTTTATCAAAAGCATTTCTAAATTTAACTATCATTTGAGAAGCATTTAGTGCAAAATTAACCCAAATATCAAGAGCAGCATTTCCGGGTCCTAAAAGTTTTTGTATTGTTATCAATGTTTTTAAAGTTTGGTCTAATATCAATGTTGTATATTGGCCTATTATTCCTTGGACGCCTAATGCAATATTAGCAATCAATTCGGTTGCATTTAAAATATTACCGATATAAGGAACTGTGCCTAATCCTGATAAAATGGCATTTCCTGCTGAATCTGTTACTTTTCTAATACCATTATAAACCTTATCTCTGACATCATCAGTTGCATCGTCAATTCTAGGAGAAGCTTCTTCTAATGTTACTGCAGCCGCTCCCAAAAAAGGTTTAAATACAGACTGATTTAATTCCATAGCTAATTCTTTTACTAGTTCTTTAACTTCGGGGTCTTCCATCACCATTTTAAGAATATATCCTATTTTTTTAGCATTTGCAGTAGCATCTCTAGCTTGTTCAACAATATCTTCATCACTAACTCCTATTTCAACTCCCATATAAAAAAGAAATTTACTTAAAATTGCATTAACAGTTGTAACATATTTCCATGCTAGAGATCTAACCATACCTAATGGTATTTCCTTGCCAGCGTAAAACATTGCTCCCGGTAATGTAGAAGAATTAATAAATTCACTAGTTTTTTCATTTAATGTATCTTCATTTCTATTAGTTCCTTCATATGCTCCGTCCGCCTCTTTAATTTCTTCTTTTTTTTGAAGTTGTTCTTGTTTTTTTTTTTTCGTCTAATTGAGCTGGGGGTTTGCCTTTAGTCTTACTCATATTAATATATGATTATACTTTATTTTTCTTTAACCATTTTAAAAATCCTATACTTTTTTCAATATTAAATGAAGAACCTAAATCTTCCTTTGCTATTTCTAATGCTATTAACTGAATTTCATTAAGTGAAGATAGATATTTATCAATGATTTCTTTAGGATATGGCATTTTTGTAAATATAATTAATGTATTATATTTACATCAATTTTTAGAAATAAAACAAACCAACTTTTTATCCTTGATTAATTTAGTCATTTTATATTCAATATTATAACCAGCATTTATTAATTGTGAAAAAAGAATATCAATATTTTTTTCTGTTAAAATCTCTCCATTTTGATTATTAATAAATGTTTTTACACAAGAAGGATTCTCGCAACATTGTGAAAATGTTTGAAAAGGCGAAAGCTTGTTTAATGATATAGTTTGTGTAATTAAATTTAAACTTGTATCATTAGTTGAATTTTGTATAACAAAAATATTTTTATAACATTTTGTGAATTTATCAAGATAAACTATTTTATCTACCCTAAAAACTGGCATATATATATATATTCATTTCTTAAAATTGAAAATATTAAATGACAAAAAATTCACATTATAACTATGAGTGCAGAAACTACAACTAATACTACTAGTATGTCATCAAGAACCTATAGATTTAAATTTAATGCTACATTTATGGGTCATTTGAAAGAATTTTCAAGACTACATAAGTTTGATGAACCGGTTACATTTAAGGATAATTGGAATGTATGGTGTGATGAAAATAAGGATATTATTAAAGATGAAAAAGATAGACTCAAGACAGCAGGATATGAGGGTGATGCATTAGTTAAAATGTATAAGAGTGCTAGATATTATTTTAAGAATAAATCAAATGAAAAAACAAAGCCAAAAAAACGCCGTCAGTATATTGGATTAGAACCTGAATTCAGGGATGCAATTGATGACCATATAGATAATGTGGCGATGAGGCGTGAAATGAAACCATCTGATGGCTATATAAATTTTATGGATGATAGCAAAAATAGTGCTATTATTAAAACAGAAACATTACGCCTTGAATCTTATAACTTTAAAAAGGATGAAATTCTAGCAAAATTTAAGAAAACCTATAAAAATAGATATTTTACAATTCAAAAAAATAACTAATTTATAAAAATATTAATTAATAAAATATTTTTTAATATTAATATGAAAGGTGGAAAACTCTTAGCGGAAGGAGGATATGGTTGTGTATTTTCTCCTGGTATAAAATGTGATGGTTCTATTATGAAAAATAAAAAATATGTAAGTAAAGTCCAAAGATATGATTCTAGTGCAATAAATGAAATAAAAATAGGTCGATATATTCAAGAATTAAGTGGTTTTGAGGACCATTTTGCACCAGTATTAAAGCATTGTGAAATAGATGTAGCTAGTATAAAAGATAGCGATAAAGAAAAGTGTGGTGTATTTAAAAAAAAGAAAGCAAAAGAATTTGTGGTTATGAAATTGCAATATATTGAAGGGGAAGATTTTATGGATTATTTAATAAATCAAAAAAATAGTGTGCAAATAGTAAGTAATATAATATTAAGTTTTAATCATATATTAAAAGCATTAACGATGTTAATAAGTAAGGATATAGTTCATTATGATTTAAAAGGCACAAATATTCTTTTTAATGCAAACAAGGAAATTCCATTACTTATTGATTTTGGATTATCAGTTAATATAAATCAAATAAATAAAGATAATTTGAAACAAATGTTTTATGTGTATGCACCAGAATATTATATATGGTCGTTAGAGATACATTACTTAAGTTATCTTGTTAATAAAAATGAAGAGCCTAGTGATAGCGAATTAGCAGAAATAGCAAAAAAATATGTTGAAGGAAATAAGGCAATTCAACGCAATTTCTCTCCATCATTTAAAAAAAAATATGAAAAAAAATGTTTGCGACAATTAGAAAAATATAATAAGATGGTTCTTGATAGAAGGATTGAATTAATATTAAGTTACTGGAAAACATTTGATAATTATTCAATGTCAATAATGTATTTGAAATTTTTGCATTATATAAATATAAATGGTTTTATAGATAATCAGTTTATAATCTTTTTCAGTAAATTGCTACTTAGAAATATAGATCCAAATCCTGAAGATAGACTATCTTTGGTTGAAACACTTCATACATTTAATACCTTCTTATATCAAAAAAATATCAATAACATTAAAACATTCGAACAATTGACTGACTCTTTTATTGAAAACAGGAGAGAAATGGAAGATGAAATTACATTAGATAAAAAGAAGGGTTTATATCAAACAAAAACTATGAGAATAAAACTAAGGCGCAGCGTTTCAAGTTAATTTTTCTTCTTTTTCTTCTTCTTTTTTTTAAGTGTTAATTTTCTTCTTCTACTTTTATTTTTCTTTTTCTTATTTTTACCACCCTTTTTACCACCTCTTTTATATGTTTTATTAGCTCTTTTGAGTATAAATGAAAAGGTTTTTCCAGGGTGTTCTCCCATAGTTTTTCGAACGTGAGTGAGCCATGCATTAGTCATATATGTAATATTAAGAAAATAAAATTGAATAAATTTTTTACTTACATATTGGTAGGTAAAAAATGATAATATTTACAAGGTATCTATATAATTTAGATGAGGTTAAGCTAACCTTTCTAGATTGTTTGCTAAAACAAAGAAATTTGAACGAATGTTATTATTGGTTATATGAATTTTATAAGAGCGGTTATGAAAAGAAAACTTGGGAACTATTATGGAAAATCTACTGTGACTTTTATTTATTAAAAAATCCAAAAATGGAGGAAAAAATAAAGGAAAAATATAGTATTTGGAAAAAAAAGAATAGTTTTAATACAATTATGTGGGTTGTAAAAAATTTATTTAGACAAAATAGTTGTCATACAGTATTTATGTTAAGAGTATATTATTGCAATAGAAATACTGATATTTTAACTGGTAATATGATAAATTTAAATGGTATTAATTTTAAAACTGAAAATGAAATTATGCTTATAAAAGCAATCAAGGAAAAAAAGAAAATAGCGGTTTGTTATCATTTAAAAAGAATAAAAGATATTGATAGACGATTATTGTTAGTAAATACATATTTTGATACAAATATTGAATATATTGAAAATAGTAATAAATATTTATATCTATTAGCAAAAATCACACAGAAGTTAAAAATTACGCCAAAAAAGAAAGTATATTATAAGATAGTATCAGGGAGGGAAGTAAAGGAAATTTTAAAAAGTGATGAGAGTTGTAGAAACGAGGGCAAACACAATGATGTGAGTTATGTATATAAAACACTAAAAAGTAAAAGATTATACAGAGTATCAAAGGATATTGGATGTTTTAAACTGGATAGGGAAGGTTTAGATTTAAATCATTTATATTGGTATCATTGGGAATTTTATGCTTATAAGACACCATTATGGAAATCACGGTTTGATAAATACAAAGTAAGAATAATAGAAAATAAGCAAACAATCAAATTTGATGATGAAGATGAATATGAAGAATTTTATGAAGAATATGGATATGAACCTGATGAACAAAGTAAAGAAGTGCAAGAAAAAAGTATCTGTAATATTGAAAAATCAAATATAAAATCTTGGATAAATTCGATATTCAAAAAAAAACTAACAAAGAATGTTCGTGTTAAGATTGAATATTAATATTAAAATTGAAATAATAATAATTTTTTATAACTAGTATTATTATATCGCAATCATGGTCAAAAATAAGAAAGGAGGAAGTAGTCATAAGAAAATGGCAAGGAAAAATGTAGCTCCAAAAGGGGGTTATGCAAATAGAAAAGTGCGAGTGCCAAAGGAAGAAGGCGAAATCATAGCAAGAGTGACAGCAATTAGTGGAGGAGGTCACGCAGTTATTCAATGCACAGATGGTAAAACACGAACTCTAGTAATTCGTGGAAAATTTAGAGGTCGTAATAAGCGTGATAATACTATTAAAAATGGATGTTTTGTTTTAGCTGCCCTAAGGAGTGTAACTATGGGTGAGGTAGTAAATCCAAAGAAAAAGGAAAAAGCGGATATACTGATGGTTTATCCTGACAGTTCCAAAAAAGAATTACTAAAAAAACCTGAAGTATATGCTTTGTTAGATGAAAGTTCTAAAAAGGAATTAGGAGAGGATGATGTATTTGAATTTTCAAATCAAATATTGGATACTACTCAGGAAGATGTAAAATCAAATAAAACTACAAAAGAAGATTTATTTAAAAAAGAGGAGGTTGAATTTGACTGGGATGATATTTAAATTAAATCATCATCAAAATCTTCTAATTCCATATCATCAAAACTTTCGGGTGTTGTTTCATCATCACTTGTATTAACTAGTCCATTTTGTTCATAAATACTAGCAATTATAGCATTTTGCATTATTCTATTTTCTAAAAACTGATTTTCAACATTAATAATTTGATTAACAAATCCTTGTTGATTAATGAGAGGCTGTCGTTGTCTAGGGTTAAAAATATTTTCTATTGGTTGATTTATAAATCCAATATTATTAAAAACTTGATTATATCTATGGTCTATATCTACTGAATTTTGACTAGCACTAGCAGTTTCTTCATCAGTTTCACTAACTAGTAATGGTATATCTTCTTCATCATTATCTTCATTCTCCTTTATTTCTATAGAATCTAACTCAAATCTACAAATAGGACATTTTGCAGATTCTTCTTTTAACCATGTTTTAATTCCATCTGGGTCAAATATATGTTTGCAAGGTAATTGAATAACATCTTGACCTTCTTCAAAATCTACAAACATAATACAACAAGATTCTTGTTCAAATAAATTTTTACTATATTTTACAGTTTTTAATTGTTTTTTACCATCATCTGATAAAATTTTTTTATAAGGTGTTGTTGGCATTAAAAGAGAATCATTAAGAATTCTATTTAATGCATTACCTTGATTAATATTAGAATTCACATAATTATTTGCCAAAGGTAACATAGCTAAATTTGAGTTAAGATTATTATCATTTAATAAATTTACTAGCATACCTAGAAATTGTGCGCGTGGATTGTTAGATAAATCTCTTATTCTATCATTAATAATATGATGAATAAAAGTATTTGATATATCAGTGCTCATATTAATAAATATTATTATTTTATGTTTAAATTTTTTACTATAATTATAATAAAAAATTTAATAATTAATTATCCATTTAACAACAGAGGAAATCAGTAAGATTATCTTGAAGTGCATTATACCTGCTACCATTCACGATATCTTGTAGCATAGTATAAGGTGTAACTTCCCTAAGAGCATCTAGTCCCTTATTAACGAAAACATTAAGTAGAGTAGAACTATAACCACTTAGAAATGTAATATTCCTTGTGTAAGTAGTTGCAGGGAAACCAGTTGTTTTTCTAAGATTCCAAAATAGAATATGAGGAGTGTCATATGGTTTGCAGTGACTAGTTCTCATTCCTGCTTCTGCAAACCTTCTCTTAATTTGGAGATAAGCGTCATCGAAAATATTAATATTGTGATTGGATGTGTCGAACTGCATATCACTAAATACAGCTAGAATTAGATTTTTTACACTTGTGGGGTCCACATCATTTTCAACTAGAGCATCAATCATCTTATCTAGAGCAAGGTGGAAGTCTGTATTCATTCCCCACGCAAACCTACGAACCTTTTGTGCTTTCTCTACAAAATCCTTACAATCACTGGTATCAATCCACTTTGGAGTAGCATCAAAAGTTAGCATTCTGTTTCTAAATGCAGGATGACATATCTCACTAATACGAATCCCTAGACCAATAGAATTATTAAGAGGAAGACCATCGTCACATTCCATTGAGCCTGATGTATCTACCATAGCAACAATTGGTTTATCTTCTAGTCCCTTATTATTTTCTGCCTGACTCTCCCACTGTAGATTGATAGTTTTTCTAAGAGTTTCTTGACTATCGTCGGCATTACTATTATAACTATATCCATCCTTAGCTAGCTGTCCAACATCTAGACGCTTTCCATGAACCTTCTTACTTTTATCACCAGATGCAGCCTTTTGAATATGTTCTACGTAGTTACTAGCACATTTAATCCTATCTTCTTCACTAGACCTCTGGTCACCCTTTTTGGTCTTGTTAAGAATAGCAGTCTTTTGTTTTCTAAGTGTAACAGAAGTAACATTATTAAAGTTAATCTTGCTCCATTCCTTACCCGCCATCTTTACCTGTGGAGTGTCACTTCCTTTTTCAGCACCAGATAGAGCTACAATTAGTCGCTTAAGATGAATCTTTTGTTTCTTCATTGCACTAAGCATATGGTCTCTATTACGCCAGCCTCTAACAGGTTCAACCATAAACTCAGGATACATCATTCTAGCCACCTTATGGAAAATCCAACTAAATTTTTTACTTGACTTTTCACGAGGAAACCATCTGCCTAGAAGACTTACTGGTTTTCCCTGTGCCATAAAAGATTCATCTCGCCTAAGTGCAGGAATAACAATATCACGAAGAATTTTTTCAATAAGAGGATGGTCTTCGCGACCATCTTTTGACTTGAGATATGCTAGAAAATATTTTACATCTTTCCAAGAACCATACTGATGTTTATTAAGACTAGGATGACTGTCATCAACAATATGAACAAATGCCATAAATGCTAGTGGTAGGGAGAATCTACTCCAAACTTCCAGTTGCATCCAGGTTAGGTCCATTTCTCCTTTCCCACCAACAATATCTCGAGTTTGACCAATAAGTTTATATAGAGTGGTAAGGAGCACGCTATGCGTCTCCCATCTCATATTTGAAAGCATATTAAATAGTTTGCTCTCTAGGTCACTAGTATCTTTAGTACGAACAAGTTGAAAGAAGAATTGAACAATCTTTTGTTCGAGGTCAGAAGACCAACTATGCTCAACATGACCTTTCTCCCCAATCTGTTTAGCTGAAAGCTTTTTGTCAAATGCGGATACGATACTACTCATGGTGTAATGAAATAAAAGGAACTATCTTTAAGTATGTTTTCGTCTAGATTTGCGCTTATTCAATTTTCGGATATATACCTTTTTAGTATTGCTGCTTTTGTGCCTTGATTCCTCATAATATATAATATGAAGGCTATTCAAATCTTTAAACAAATTTATAGAATCATCCCATTTTAACTCATTTAAACTTGATTTCACTGTTAAAAAATTAAAATTTTCATTTTCTTTTAAATACAAACCTAAATCTTCAGGCGATAAATCTATATTATATTGTAGAATACTAATTAGCTTATGATTTTTATTATTACAATTTTTATTTTTTTTTAATAAAAAAATCAGTTTTGTTTTATCTATTTTTTTTTCTTCTAGAATTAATATTTCTTTTTTAACAAAGTAAATTTTACTATTTTTATCAATGTAAATATAATTTACCTGAATAGTTTCATTTTCTTCTTTATAAAAACTATTATAATCTTTTTCTTCTTCTTCAATTTCTTTAATCCAAGAATCATCTAATTCATCAACATCACTTTCTATTTCATATTCACTCATTAATATGAAATAGTAAAAAAGTTAATTAATTTAAACTAATTTATTTATTTATTCATCTTCTAGTTCTTCTTCACCTCCTTCTTGGTCACTATCAGTTTCCCACTCATATTGCATATTTAAAATCATTTGTTTATTCCAATCTGCTTCTGCTTTCAATTGTTCTTCTGTTTTCTCCTCTTTCTTAAATGAAACTATTTTCGGCGTTTCTTTTACTATTTCTTTTTTTTCAACCTTCTTATTCTTTTCCTTATTTTTTGATTTATTTTTACTTTTTTGTAATGCGGCGCCTATATCAAATCCACTTGTTGTAGCTCCTGCTAACATTGGTCTTCCCAAATTATCTTTTTCTACATTATCAAATATACTAGGTCCTTTTCTACCACGATTATATCTAAATCTTCCAAAACCACCCTTATCAAATTTTGGTTTATTACGGTCAAATTTTGATTTATTATTATAATTATTATCTCTTGATGGTCGGGAGAATGAATTTTTTTCTTCTGTTCTCATAGAAGCAAATCTGCTATTTTGTTCTTTTTTTTCTGGACTACTATCTCGTTTCCATCTACTATTTGTTTGTTGTCGGTTCCTGAAATTATTCCTGGAACCTGGGGGTTGATATTTACTAGAATGATTGTTATTATTATTATCATTTGGGGGTTTTAAACAATTGAATCTGTTAGACATGATTTATGATATAGTATATTATTAATAAATTTATTTATTTCAATTTTGTAATATACTTAAAGATTTTGTCATATAATTCTTTGTCTCTTAACAGCAAACCCTTTTTTTACTTCCTCTATTTCTATTTATAAAATTGGCTAATAGATATTACTTTACAAGAGACAGCAAACAATAAAAATTGATTTCATTATTTCCTAATGAAAATGCATTATAAAATAATGAGCGATAATCCGTCTATTTGCATACCAAAAGTAGACCAAAATATAACAAAAAAATTTATATACAATACTCTTAATAAACATAATTTTGGAGAAATAAAAAAAATAGATATGGTAAAAATGAATAAAGGTTTTAAAGTGTTTATTCATTTTAAGTATTGGTTTGATAATGAAAAAAGCTTAAAAGTTAGAGAAATACTAAGTTCAGGTCTAGATTTTAAAATTATGTATGTTGAGCCTTGGTTTTGGAAATGCACAAATGTATATTAATTAAAAATTAATTAATTTAGTTCTTTTTTTTTAGTGCTTTTTTACATTCTGGTAATTTATTGCCATTTTTATCAAATATTACTTGCCCTGCAGCTAGCCACATTTTTGCAAATTCTTCTCTTTCATTATTTAATATATTTCCCTTATTAGCCTCTTCCTCCTGCTTTTTAGCTTTATATTCTTGGTATAATTCTGCCCACTCATCCGCATCATCTTGGTTTGATTTTGGCATATATTCTTTCTTAATATATTATTTTTTGACTATTTTTCTACAATCTAATAACCATAAAAACTCTTCAATTTTTTTATTTTGCTTCTTACGCTTCTTCGCTGCTATTCCTATAAATTTATTATAAACATTATGCTCCACTGGATACTTTGATAATTTACCATATTTTTTTAAAATACTTTCCATTTCTGGAATAGGAATTATACCCTTATTATTATATGATAATAGTATAAAATTTGATTTTGTATTTTTTATCAAGTCTTCAAATGATTCTTTTGCATTTTTAAAACTACAATAAGCACTTTTTTCCCAATTTTTAGGTTGGCCTCTATAAGTATCAGGAACTTCTAGATTTGTATTCCAATCATTAATAATATCAAGTAAAAAATAGTATATGTTATATGGATGCTTGTTATAAGGTGGGTCATAATAAACCAAATCTACCTTTGGTATAGACTTTATCCATTTATTTGCATCCATTCTACTTATATTAATATTTGCTTTATGTGAAGTCAAGACAGGCATCATCGGCAAAATCTCTCCAGTTATTCTATGTAAATCTACTTCTTTTTTCCCTCCAAACATACCCTTCGTCTTTTCTTCATTTTTATAATAAGCTGAAAACTGCCCGTTTGTATTGTTATGTATTGAACTTTGAACCAATAATGGCCCTAATAATAAGGACTTATACTTATCTTCTTTTACATAATTTTTTATATAATATCTAATTCTATCAATATTATTTGCATTTTTTTGAGTGTAATATGCTCTTTCCCCAGA
>Ga0181394_1000067_pt1 | contig 37765 bp, 39 predicted proteins | sample 17SPOviralmetaG_FD_130123 | JGI IMG/M metagenome (GOLD analysis project Ga0181394, IMG submission 130123) | Marine viral communities from the oligotrophic San Pedro Time Series (SPOT) site, San Pedro Channel, CA, USA - 17 SPOT_SRF_2010-11-23 | ecosystem: Environmental > Aquatic > Marine > Strait...
AATGGCTAATAACCTGTCACTCCCATCAGTGGAGTCCTACCGTCCAGAATTCGAAGATCGCTACGATGTCGAATTCCAACAAGTCCGCAGTCGTTCGATTGGACTTTGCGATCAAGTCGCCGTCAATGGTGAGTATCGTGAATTCCCTCTCGCTAACAAGACTGATTCCATCAGCGCAATCACCGATCTTTACGGTGAGACCTCTCCAGACGTTGCTACCTTCGGGAAGCGTCGTGTCACCACCTCTCCTTACAAGTCACCCCTCATCTTTGACCGGGTTACTGAGAAGAAGTTTGGCACTGGTGAGAGTCAGATCCCTGTATCGATTGCTAACCAGAAGGCCGAAGCTGCCCGCCACATGGACAAGATCATTGTCGGTGAGGCCGGTAAGAATGGTGGTCTCCTTGGTAACGCTATCGAAGTTGCCGCTAATGGCGTTGTAAGCTACCCCGCTTTCGACTCCACCTACACCATCCCTGTGAACTATGACTTCGCTGCTGGCGCTGCTGGTGCTGACAAGGGCATGTCTTACGACAAGCTCATGAAGCTCCGCACTGAGCTCTCCAAGCTTGATGTCATGTCTCAGGACGGAAGCACCAACAATCCTGCACCGTTTGGATTGATCCTTAGCTCTGACCAGGTTCTCCAACTCCTCCAAGACGAGAAGATCCGTAACCGCGATCAAGCTTCTGCTAAGTTGGAAGAGGTCGCATCCGGCGTGATCACTGACTGCATGGGCTTCACCATGTCCGTCGATGACACCAACCTCCCTGAAGCTGGCGGCATCAAGACCTGCGTTGCCTTCCACAAAGGCTCCGTTAAGTTCGGATACAATGAAATGCCTACTCACGAGTTGGATCGTCTCCCCACCAAGAATCACAGCGTTCAGTCTGTGTTCTACTGGGATTGGGGCTTCAACCGCATTTGGGATAAGGGTGTCTGGAAAGTTCCTTGCATCGGATAATCCTCAAACATTTAACAACTAATAGAATAATACAATGCCTGTTACACAATCCAAATTACAAGCTGACTATGCCAATCACGGGAATCCTGCTGATGGCATCGAAGCTGCTGGCCGTGTTCGCTTCCTCAATGACTCCATCACCTTCGTTGGTGATGAGGGATCTGCTGATGTGATCACACTCCTCGGCAACATTCCTGCTGGCGCTCTCATTGACCCCGCCAAAAGCTCGATCATCGGGCCCGCTAAGTCAGGTGTGACTCTTGACATCGGCAGCACTGCTAGCCCTGACGCTTATGGCAACGGAGTGAGCATCGCTTCCGCTGGAACTCGCTTCTTCGACACTGATGGCTTCGAGCTTATCAAGGTTGCTGCTGAAGCTGACCTCAAGGTCACCATTGCCGGTGGATCGCCTACCGCTGGCACTCAGCGTGTGAGCATCGCTTACTACGTTCGATAGAAAATTCCTCGTTGGGATAATCAAGGGGGAGCGGAGGTAAGTGCTTCCGTTCCCCTTTTTACTTAAAGACATATGCAGACAAGAACTCAAATCGCAAACAACGCCCTTTCATACCTTTCGGCGGGATCAATCGTTAATCTGAACGACGATGATGCCAAAGCCAGAGCTATCAATGGGATCTTCGATCAGGCGGCGAAAGAGGTTATTAGGACCCATCGTTGGTCTTGCTGCATTGGACGCGCACAACTCAGCCAGGTTTCTGGTGATCCGCTCCAAAATGGTAACTTCGGTTACGCTCACGCCTATCAGCTTCCTACTGACTGTCTCCGCATCCTCGACATCAACGGTGAGCCGTGGAGCGAGAAGGCTGAATTCTTTGATCTCAATGGTCGCCAATTACTCGCTGATGTCGGTGAGGTTTACCTGCGCTACGTTCGCTGGGAGGATGATGTTTCGCAGTGGGATACCCTGCTTGCTGATGTGGTCTCGGTGAAGATCGCCATGAAGGTGGCTAGGCAGATCACCACAGACGGCATCTCTGCCGAAGACTTAGAGAGACTCTACCGCAGAAGGCTTGAGGACGCTCGCACTGTTGACGCCATGGAGGTGGGCAGTGGAGAGAACAGCCCTATTGAGCGCCTACTCTCAAGATCCCCACTGACCAAGGTGGGTTGGAATAGCTCAGACAGATTTAGACGAGGACAGTATGCTAGCCTTAATACTTGCACCTCAATCCCAGTCCCCGATGTTCTCGAGGGATGGTCTCAAGGCTCTGACGAATGGTAATATGAAAATCCACAAAGTTCTCGCACTCCCGCCCTCCCTTGAGGATGACGCTATCTACTTCGTAAAGAACGGTACAGGCGCTGATCTCTACATCGTATCTAACGAGGGGGTAGCCACGAAGGTCTCTAGCGGTGTAGACTACGGTCTAACGCTTGGAGAGAGCACCACCACCGCATATCAGGGAGATCGAGGCAAATACGCCTACGATCACGCTCAGAGCCCTCACGTTGAGACTAAGACTGATATTGGATTGGGTCATGTAAACAACACCAGCGACCTCGACAAGCCAATCTCGGACGATACACAGGCCGCTCTTGACACCAAGGCTGAGCCCATCACTGTGGCTGAAGTTGCACCTGCATCCCCGGATGAGGGTGATATGTGGTTTGATACTGTCATTGGTCAGCTCTACACCTACTATACCGATGGAGACTCCGGTCAGTGGGTAAGCGTCAACAGTAGCGCATTCAACTCAACACTCACAACAGATCAGGCTGAGGTCTTGTCTCACCTGTCCTATGATGCTGTCAACGAGAAGCTTATTGCTGATCGTGCCATTGAGACCACGCTAAACTCCTTATTCTTGGGGGAGCAGCATAAGATGTCATCTGGTGCGGAGAACATCTTCTTCACTAACCTTGGCAGCAATACCAACTTCTACCCTATGTGGGGTGGCTTGAAGGATCAGAGTGTCACAGCTAATCAGGGCGTGGATGGATACATTCCCCCCAGTGGCCGTGTTTACACCGACATGTTCAGCACCACGCTGGGCGGCAACCCTGTTCCTGCATCCTCTATTGGGTATAGTGGGGATAACTTCTTCGCGGTATCCATTGCTGGTCTCGGCATCACCACAGTGGCAGCAGAGGAGGTAAACCTTGATGCGGTCAAGCTGGAGTATCGACTATCTGTTGCTGGTCGCCCTGTTTACAAGCAGATTCTCCCTCAGACTGGAACCCTTACCGCTGGCAGCACCGTTGAGTGGTTCTTCGATCACCCTGTTGAGATTCACGCGGGCACTACCATCTTCGCGGAGATCCGCAAGGTGAGCCGGGCTGATGATTCAGATATGGGAGTGTTCCAGGTTCGCGTGGGTGATACCAATGACCCCACCACGGGCATCCCTAGATATCAGGCAATCGTCCACAATAGACTTTTCGAGGACAAGGATCTTGAGTTAATTAGCCCTTATCAGAAGTATCAAGCAATGGACTTCGGAGTTGACACCACTGGCTCCTCGGTATTCCTGCGCGATCTCTCGCTAGGATCGGAGAGTGCTCTGGTTGCTTATGGCATCAATACTATCGAGGCTGTAGCTAACGGTGATCGTATTAAGATTAAACTCAAAGACGGTCAGAAGATTCTTGTGGAGAGTCTGCCGGTAACGGGGGCGACGATTGACGGTAACCCTGTAAACTCGGTATTAAACCAAGCGGTCACTGAGTTAAACAACCTCTTCACCAATGGGTATAGCTTCTCGTCTCAGGGTAATCCTGTCACGGGATTTGCCCTTGCTGGCAATAACCTCACTCTCACGCTTCAGGATTCCACATCTTACGTTGTAGATGTCACATCTCTGGGTGTGGACGAGAATAAGTTCGTTCAAAGCGGATCTCTATCAGGTAGTGACCTAGAGCTAACCATGAGCGACTCGTCCACTGTAACGATTGACGCCACCAACATGGTCAACGGATCGCAGCTACTAGCTCCCAATGTGAGCAATCAATCCTTCGATATCACAGAGGGCGAGTCTCTCAATGCACAAATCGTCTCAACTGACTACATCGTCAATCAGTGGGCTGAGACCGATGCGCCTAGCTGGGTCTCCTTAAATCAAAGCACTGGTGTGCTGTCGGGAATAGCTCCTGCTTTCGCTGGAACATCCGCAGACACCATCCTGATCAACTGCAAAGCAGCCAACGCCCTCGGAGGGGTGGTGACCTTTCAGGTGACACTCAACGTGCAGGAGTTGACCTACACTAATACTAAATCTCTCTTCTTTGAGGATGGTGTAAGCTCCTACCTTGGCGCTAACGCTTCTCTATTATCCGGGGTCCTAGGGCGCACGGGTAACGGTTCTGGCAGTTCGGACGCGTGGACGATCTCCCTATGGTATAAGGCATCCTCGGAGAGCGCGGGACAGACTATCTTCTACTTCGGTGACAACGACCTTCAAAACGGTGGTTATATAGAGTTGAGACAGACTAACCAAAGCGGTCAGAAGCGTCTTCGGCTGAGATACGGGTCCGACGGTAACTACCTGCAGTTCACCACACCCACCGGTAGCCTCGTCGCTGGCACTTGGCAGCACATCCTAGTAACTTACGATGGAGGTTCGACCGGCTCATCTTCCGCGTCCATGTCTAGCTACTACAGTAGATTTGGCATCCATGTTGACGGGGTGGCGCAGACTACATCAAACGCGCACAGTAACTACGGTTATACAGGCAGCGTCGATGCGGACAACTACCGCATCGGGCGCATGGCGTCGGGTAACTACCTACGTGATGCGAGAGTGAACCAGATTGCCGTTTGGGACTCCGATCAGAGCGCCAACATCTCCACGATCTACAACAGTGGAAGCACTCAGGATCTCTCCCTGTTGTCACCCGCTCCTTCTCACTACTACGAGATTGAAAGCAGTGTCACCACAGTGCAAGATTTAATAGGTAATGCACACTTCGTTGGGTATAACTTCTCCTCCTCGGACTTAGTAACTGATACACCTTAAATAACTACAAATCATGGCAATTAACTTTCCATCAGCACCCAACTCGGGGGATGTACACACAGTCGGCTCCATCATCTGGAAATACAACGGCAAAGCGTGGGACTCCCTGTATGAGCCATCTGCCCCCGCTCAGGTGGGTCTCAGCAATGTAGACAACACCAGCGACGAGGATAAGCCTGTATCAACCGCGCAACAGGCAGCACTCGACGCACTCACCAAGGATGATGTGGGGCTGGATAACGTGGATAACACCAGCGACATGAACAAGCCCGTGTCAACTGCCCAGCAAGCGGCAATCGACGCAGCGGGTGGAGGTTCCAGCTTCGACCAGGATCTCAACACCACAGACTCACCAACGTTCGCCACGCTCACCACGACGAACACCGTTGCAACGGATGTGTATGCTGTGGATGTTTCAACAACAGGCACGGTGACTGCGACCAACCTCTCTGTCACAGATGTGTATGCGGGTAACGTGGGAGCGGACAATGTTGATGTTGATGCGGATATCACCACAACCAACCTCGACGCATCAGGCACGGTGACTGCTGGCACAGTGACTGCGGACGAGGTAAGCACGGACACCTTCCAAGTCGCATCGGGTGGATACGCCTTCAAGTCAGGAGTCACCACTATCGCTTCTTTTTTCGCTGGATCTGCCACTATTCGCGGAAATGTTCTCCCGGGCATCAATGGTATTTACGATCTAGGGGCGAGCTTTGCTCGATGGGATGATCTCTTTGTAGAGAGGGTTGACGCATCAGGCACGGTGACTGCTGGTGGCTTCGTTGGAACTCCTCAGACACTCACAGATGCCGCGACGATCACCTACGACCTTGCTGATGGCCACAACGCCAAGGTGACGCTCACGGCGAGCAGGACGCTCTCATTGCCCTCAAACCTAGCAGAGGGAGCGTCAGGAGTGCTTACTATCACTCAGGACGGCACAGGGGGCCACGGTCTCACGCTGGCCTCTGGATGGTTCGTCTCTGCTGGTGCTCTGTCTGACATCTCAGCCCTTGGAGCTAGCGAGCAGGCCCAGATCACTTGGTATGCCTACGAGTCCAACAAAGTAAACGCCACCATTCTCCCACTACAGTAATGCCATTCGCCTTGCCCGGTTTCTTTCGCACGTTGGGTGCTGATCTCGACTTCTCGTCGGCCTTCCTCTACGTTGCTGCTGATGACTCAGCCGATCTAGCCAGTATCCTAGCTGGCACGTATGACTTCACCACTGTGGGCGCTATCAACGGGACTATCGTGGTAGCCACGGAAGAGGGCACATACAGCGCCGGTATCTCACTGGATGCCACAACTACCTATGATCTGTATTCGCAGGGAGTCTCGAATTCCCACAATGGGTTCATGGACACGCCTGTGGGATATGCCATCTTCCCGTCACCCTTGAGTGATGGTGAGATCGCTCAGGCTGAAGCTCACTTTGTCGCGGAGGGTGCTGCTCCAAAGAGTGCATTTGGGAGTGTTACAAACTTTACTGATGGTTGGAGAAATTGCAGAACTATTGCAACATTTCCTTTAATTGATACCTCATCTGCAGATTCATTCTTTCGAACATGGAACTCATGTGAGAGCCTTATATCCTTCCCTGAGTTAGATTCATCATCAGTAACTTCATATCGTCAAGCATGGCAAAACTGCTCCTCCCTCACATCATTTCCCCTGCTCAACACTTCATCGGGGACGAACTTCAATAGCACATGGCGTGACTGCACCTCCCTCACATCATTCCCACTGATTAACACTTCGTCAGGATCGAACCTTACTGCTGCATGGCAAAGCTGCACCTCCCTATCATCTTTCCCGTTGATTGATACTTCAGCAGCAACTACCCTTAACCGAACATGGTCCACATGCAGTTCACTCACATCCTTCCCAGCAATTAATGCTTCTCTATCAACAGACTTCTTCCAAACATGGAATGGCTGTGTCTCCCTCACATCCTTTCCGTTAATTGATGTTTCATTGGGACAAAGATTCAGCTTTACTTGGCAAAAATGTACTAACCTTACAACATTCCCTGCTGGTTTCTTTGATAGTTGGTCTCCCGCTTCTTTAATCAGCCAAGTCTTCAACCTGACATGGGACGGTTGCACCTCCCTCACCGCTCAGTCTGTGGAAAACATCCTAACATCCCTCGACACCAGCGGAGTCTACGGAACCAACACAGGGGCAAGCGGAGGCACTCAGCTATCAGACAGCACAATCGACATCGACTACGATGGGACCACATTGTCAGGCGCGACAACCACAGCGATCGCCAGCCTCAAGCTGAAGGACTGGGCCATCTCAATTAACTCAGTCATCCAATAACATGCCTAAAGCATCACAAATCACATTTAACGGTGGAGAACTCACTGAGTTCATGGACCCCAGGGTTGACACTGGGAAGTATTCCAAGGGCTGCCAGACGCTCGAGAACTTCAACCCCATGCCATTCGGGACGATCCTGAGTGCACCCGGGACTGAGCATATTACCACCACAAAGCATGCTGACAGGAAAGCTCGCCTAGTCCCCTTCAGCTTCTCAAAGGATGATGACCTCATGGAGATCGAGGTGGGTCATGAGTACCTTCGCTTCTTCCTCAACCAAGCCCCTGTAGCCCCTCCCACCCCTTCCGCATGGGTGACAGCGACACCATACGCGGTGAATGATTACGTGACCGAGGGCGGCAACTCTTACCGATGCCTGATAGCTCATACATCAGGGACATTCTCAACAGACTTAGCAGCAGAGAACTGGGAGATCTCCACTGTTCTGGAAGTCGCCTCACCATACCAAGAGGAGGATATCTTCGAGCTTCAGTTTGAGCAGATCAACGACATCGTGATGATCGTCCATCCTGATTACGAGGAGAGCACTTTGATCAGGAAGGCGAATAATGACTGGGAGCTTCAGACGATTGATTACTCCGCATCTCCAAACTACCCGGCCCTCGCCCCCTTCAACACCACAGACACAACCCTGTCATTGCAGGGTTCTGTCGAGCAAGTGGGTGATACACCCACATTGATCGCATCCACGGATCTATTTAGCGCCGACAGCGTGGGGCAAATCATCAGCATTACTCATGACCGTGAGGATGTGACGCAACGGTTCAGATTTGACACCACCCTCCTCACCCCTGCGGAATCACCCACTTTTCTCGCTTATGGAGATGTAGTTTTTGAGACATCTGGAACAGCTACATATGGGGTGATTCTCGAAGAGTCTAAAACCCCAGGAATCTCTGGATCATGGAAAACTAGGAGGCAATTCGATGTTATCGGGAACGAGCGGAACGAGAGGACAACCTTTTCTGTTGCGGAGCCAATATACCTGAGAGTGCGTCCTATCAATCACTCTGATGCGACCAACTCTGGTTACGGAGTCACGATTCTAGAGGTGAGCACGCCCACTGTCGACGGACTTCTCAAGGTGACTGGTTACAACGGAGACCCCACCACGGTCTCCACCGAGGTTATTGAGCCATTTCTTCGAGGTGATGCCACCACTGAGTGGCGGGAGCAATACTTCAGCAAGAGGCGAGGATACCCGAGGGCGATCTGCTTCCATAAGGAGCGGCGCTGCTTGGGCGGGGATGATGTGTGGTTGTCTCAACCTGGAAACTACTTCAATTATCGTGCAAGGAATGATGCTGACTCTGGTTTCATGGTGGGCGTAAATCGCAACGGCGCTCCGCACGTACAATGGCTTGAGAGCCTTCGCGAGCTTAGGGTGGGGACAAACCTAGCGGAGGGAGTGATCGTGCAGGAGAACACGACTGATGCCTTCGGGTATAACAACTACGACCTCAGATGGGACACCAACCACGGATCGAATAAGCTAAGGGCAGAGGCAATCAACGGCACTGTGCTTTACCTCCAGCAAGAGGGGCGAACTCTTCGGAATCAGGAGATCACAGGTATCGAGGATTACTACTCATCGAACGCGGAGACAACTCTAGCGGATCACATCCTTGAGGGTGGGGTCACTCAGACGGCCTATCAGCGCCAGAGATACCCTACTTGGCACGGTGTGCGTAAGGATGGGGAGCTTGCTAGCATGCTTTACGAGAAGAATCAGAACATCTTCGCTTGGTATCGTCGCAAGACAGATGGTGAGATTGAATCAATCTCGGTCAATCCACGGGCTGATGAGGAAGATCAAGTCTGCTATATCGTCAAGAGGACTGTGAATGGAGCAACCGTTCGCAACGTCGAGTATGTCAAGTTGGGTCAGTATCGTGGACTCCAGAACGATGACACCTCAGAAATGTGGTTTGTCGATGACGGAATCAGAGTCGAGGGATCGGGCATGACGAGCGTTAGTGGGCTGGAGCATCTGGAGGGTGAGAGTGTCGCTATCTTGTGCGATGGTGCTAAGATCGCAGAGAGAACCGTGTCGGGCGGTTCTGTATCCCTCGACTACCCCACCGATATTGCTATCATTGGTCGCCCATATGAGTATACAGTCATCCCTATGTTCTTAGAATCCCAAGGAACGATGGGTGCGACAAAGAAGATTACCAACGCAATAGTAAGACTCTGGAAATCAGGGACTTGCAAGATGCGCGTTAATGAGGGTGATTGGAGCACGCTGTCCTTTCCCAATTTCCAGTCAAGTCAAGCCCCCCTATTGCAGACGGGAGACTCAGCAAAAGTCACGGTTAATGGAGACTGGAGCAGAAATACTGCTATTGAATTAAAAGGGAGATCACCCCTTCCGCTCAACGTTCAAGCGATCACGCTGGAGTTTCAGGTGTCAGGAAAATGATGGAGGTCGAGACATACACCTATGAGGACACGGATGAGTCGCACTCTCTGTATCTCATGATCGAAAGTTGGTTCGAGGGTCGCTTCCCTGAGCCTGAGCTACTTCCCAAGCTGGGAGTACTGGTCAAGGAGGATGATGAATATCTCTGCTTCGTTTGTGCTGACATGAGCAACAACATCCCTCGCGCCTATATAGATTACCTGATGACAAATCCAGAGATCGGGGCACTGAGGAGATACAAGGCTGCCAAGCTCGCGGAAGAATTCCTCTGTGAGCGTCTCCGGGATCATGGATACAGCTTGATCTACGGAATGACTCCTCACGCTGGTATAGCCTCCCTGTCCCAGAAGCTGGGGTTTCAGGTGGACATGAAACCAAATTTAGCAATCTACAAACTACTATAACACATGGCCGCACTACCATTAATCTCAGTCATTGGAACCGCGATAGGAGCGGGGACACAAGTCTATTCCGCTATCCAGCAGAGCAAGGACGCTGAGGCTGCCGCGAAGTTCAACGCTGAACAGACTCGCAAGGCCGCTAAGATCAAGGAGCTTGATGACCGGGAAAACGCACTCCGCAAGCAGGAGGCTAATCGGAAGCATCTCGGTGCTCGTCGTGCTCACCTGCTAGAGAAAGGCAATGGGATCATCGAGGGTGGTGATGCGGACTTCCTCGATGAAGAGGTGGGTAATCTCGAACTCAGCATCATGGATGCCTCCACTAGGTCTCAGAGAGCTCAGGCCGGTTACGCAAATCAGGCGTTCCAGTATGACTTCCAAGCGCAGCAAGCTAAAAGCTCGCGTGGCATCAACACTGCTGCTGCCGCAATAAAGGGCTTCAACGCAATCGCTAAATCATACGGTGACAACTATGGCTTCGGTGGAGGCCCAGACGTATCAGGAGCTAAGAAGGCTGAAGTGGTCCCGGGGACATGGCACCCCAAATCAGCCGAATATTAAAAACTCAAGAACATGGCACAACCAATCGGAAAAGGACAAGCTGGTGGACAAATCCCACAGCAGAGGGCAGGAGATCTCTCCGCGACTACTCGCGCTATCAGTAACCTCGGGGGAGCTATCGCTCAGACCGGGCAGCTCGCTGAGCAGATGCATGAGGAGCAGAAGCGTCAGTGGACCGGGAAGGCTGAGCTCCAATTCACAGAGGCAGAGTCTGCATTGCAGGTCAAGCTCGCGAAGACTCCCGACCCAAGTAAGCATGAGGAGATCGCTCGCACTCACTTCGAGGAGGCCAAGGCCAAGATCCTCAACAACGAGTCCTACACCGGGAAGTTTCGCAATGAGCTCGCTGAGAGACTCAATCACGCCGGGGCAATGCGACTCAACAAGATCACTACTGACGCATCTCTCCAGCAGGTTCGCAATGGTCGCCAGATTAATAATGAGCGGATCAAGAATCGCTTAGCTGACAACGATTACGCTGGAGCTGCCCAGCTTATCAATGAGGGCGTCGGAGTTTATCTGACTCCAGAGATGGCTCAGGTGCAGCTCGAGGAGGTTGGCATGCGTCAGGAAGATCACGCTAAGAAGCAGGTCAAGGAGGATGCGATCAACGAGATTGCATCGGATCCTATTGGCTGGGCTGAGCGCAATCAGGAGCCATGGGAAGGTGACATGGCAGGCGACTGGGTGACCCTCCAGAGTCACGCTAAGACGGTGCGCCGGAATAAAGGTTACGAGGAGACCGATAACGTCCTCGATTTGATTTATAGCGACGAGCTCACAGACCCGGAGAAGATCGAGCAGATGACTCCACACTTGAGGCCCAAGGCCCGAGAGTCATTACGCGCCGAGCACATCAAGAGGCAGGAGTATCTAGCCGAGGGAATCAGGTCTAGCAGCGTAGATCAGGACTCATTGATTGGAACAGTGGGCGACTTACTTTCAAAGTATGAGGCTGAGGAGACAGAGGATTTCGATGACGCATATGTTCATTTGGATAGCTTGATCCGGGACATCAAAGACCCGGCGCAGAAAGCTGAATACAATCGTCAACTCAAGGCTAAGAGGGCTGGTCAATGGGCCGAGTCTAAGGAGAAGAGGGATGTCGTTTTCAAGGTATTCGATGAGGCTATTGAGGGCAGCGAAGCCCTAGTGCCGGAGACCACCCAAGGTGAGGAGATGTCACTAAGCTCACACCTGTATGATGATTTCCTGTCCGATCCAGAAAACCTACTAGGCGCGGGGTTTAGTCAGGAGCATACTAATGAGATCGTAAAGGCTTCCAAGGCTTGGTATGGTGAGGGAAACCGCAAGGGTAAAGATCCCGAGGAGTTAGTGAAGCGGCATTGGAGTGCCGGAGTTAAGCAAGATGATGATTATCCGGCAGGGAAGCGAGCCGTTCTTGATGCGATCCGTCATGAGAAGACCCCATCTTCTACTGTAGTCGATCCCACGGCAGCAGGTAGAGCGGAGATGCTCGAGCGTGAGCGCAAGGTGGAGAATACCCGCATCAAGGGTCAGCTTCGTCAGAAGTTTATCAAGTGGTTTGATCTTAACCCAGACGCTAGCCCTGAAGACATTCAGCAGAAAGCTCACGGCTTGGGGGTTGAGTTCACAACAGAGAGCATTAAGTCGAAGATGCTTCAGAAGCAGGGTGATCGGCCCACCGCGTCAGTGGGAACTGGTGACACCTTCCGCGTGGCGAGCAGCTACCTTGGAGTGCGCGAGCTTGCTGATGCCGCTAGCAATCCCCAGATTGATAAGTGGATCAGAGACATAAACCCCGATCTCGCCACGGATAGCACCGCTTGGTGTTCAGCCTTCGCGCACGCAGTAGCTGAAGAGTCTGGATACAAGGGGAGCGGCAAACTGAATGCTAAGTCTTGGCTAGGGGTGGGTGACGAGGTTCCGGCGAAGCAGGCCCAGCAAGGTGATGTCGTGGTCCTGTGGCGAGACAATAAATCATCGTGGAAGGGTCACGTTGGATTCTTTCACGGATACGACAAGAAAGGGAACATTCGCGTCCTTGGCGGCAATCAAGGGAACGAGGTATCCATCAAGACCTACCCCTCCAATAGACTCCTCGGGGTCCGCAGACTCAAAGAACTTAACGCATAAACTATGGCAACCACTATTACCTCTAACGAAGGATACACCTCAAGCGTCTCACCAGACCCGATCCCAGAATTCAAACCATCTTCCTTCGCAGAGAATGATTCATTTGAGATGGATCTTCTGCGCCCGTCCATTGAGGCTGAGAAGAAGTATCAGGAGGAAGGTCTCAAGATCCGACGCACGAACTACGAAACGATCAAGAAGCACACGCTCGACTTCGACAACTTCGAGCCCGAGCAGACTAGCGAGGTCAGGCATCGGGTGCTGGCGTCTGGATATCTCGACTCCATGTTCCGTGAGGAGGATCGCCCATCCAATGATCACGACATCCTGCGTGACTCTGTCGCCAAGTCTCGCTTCGGCGGCGAAGGCGTTGGAAGTGATGAGGCTTTTGTGGCAGCTATCCGAAAGGATTTCGAGGGAGAGAATGAGAGGCAGAAGTTCTATGACAATGCTGATCGACAGGCTACGCTCTCCGCGTTCCTTGGTGGCGGCAGAGTAAAGACGGAGTTTCAGCAGTCAATGGTGGGTAACCCACTCGCCAAGAGTGAGCGGCTGGAAATTAACGAACGCTGGCAAAAGACGCAGGAGAAGATCGAGGATAAATACGGCGCGTCACTACTGTTCGATATCAGGACAACCTTCAGCGATATGCAATCAGACCCCGACAAGTGGTTGATGCACGCATCGCACCGCACCAGAAACTACACGGACGAGGAGAAAAATCTGTTCATGTTCGCGTTGCGCGATCTCGCGACCGCTTACCCCTCAGAGGTCTCATCCACATTCGGCGGGAACTTCGCAAAGGGAACCAGTCGTGGTGTTGGTGGCGCACTTGATAAGGGGTCTGAGGCAGCAATGGAGTTTTTCCGCAATGCGGGTGTGGGGGTTCATAATGTCTTCGTCGCTCCGTTCGCGGAGAACCTAGGGACAGAAAGCTCGAAGGCGTGGTCTGAGGAGAAGCGTCAGAACGACAAGGATTGGCTCAAGCGTGAGCGTGACGCGGTGGATTTTCAGGCTGAGCTTCGAGATGTGTTCGAGCAGGACTACGCTCCTACGCAACCCTTAGCCCCCAAGGATACGTCGCTGCGTGCGATAGAGGAGGGTGTATACGCGATCCCCGGCGCGATCACAACAAGTGCCGTGGCATTCATCCCTGTGGTTGGCATGCCCTTATCCTTCGGGATGATGAAGGAGTTTGATCGCGAGAAGTATCGTCGCGAGATCCTTGCTGATGGTGGGTCTAGGGATGATGCGTATCGTCTCTCTGGCGGGATGTCGATGGTGTCAGCGGTTCCTAACATGCTACTGGAAAAGTTTCAGTCATACGGATTAGCTGGAAAAGTTCCCGGTCTCGGCAAGGTTTTCAACAAGATTGATGATATTTTCGCCAACAAGGTGGGTCGCTTTGGGACGAAGATGCTGGTAGCTGGCGCAGCGGAGACCGCTGTGGAACTTACGCAACATGCAAACACTGACTTGGTGCAGGATATCACAAGCTCTTTTAAGTCTGCTGTTCCAGGTATTGAGTGGAAGAACGGCAAAGATGGTCACTTCGATGGATACTTCAATAAGACCCTGACAACCTTCGTGGCGGTTGCGCCATTGGGCGTGATGGTTGCTGGGCGCGGCTTGACGCAGGAGCGGAGAGCGGAGGCCATGAAGCAGGCTTCCCCGTTGGAGCGCAAGGCATTCGGAATCACGGAGGAAGCTAGTGCGAAGTTGGATGCGGCTCAGACCCCGCGTGAGATGGTGCAAGCTTTTCAGGACGCGGTGAAGACTCGCGCCCCGTGGACGGAGACGGCCCAAGAGAGTGTCATGGAGTTGGAGGAGATGCACAAGATGCGCACTCAGACCAATGAGGACGCTGAGACATTCGGTGTCTCCCCATCCGTGCGAGTAGCCCCCGACAAGTCAACCTTCGAGGTATTCGATAGGTTGACTGGTGACACACTCGCGGAGGTTAATACAGCACAAGAGGCAACCGAGGAGGTGTTCAATCAGCTTCAGATGAAGGAGCAGGAGAGTCGCCAGTATTTCCAGCAGCTACTCGCGTCCTTCGAGGCGGCATCCTTGGATGTTGAGCAGTCAGGTGAAGCTGTAGAGGTTGGAACAGGAACATTCACAGATGCGGATGCTGAGGCTGCTATGCCCGGCTCCGATAGAAGGCTCCAGACAGAGCGTGAGCTTCTTGAGCAGCGCGATGGTGGAACTGGCGCGGTCGCGCAGGAAGTGATGTCAGAGGGGCGGTCTGGGCACATTGCGGGGGTGTATGTCCCAGCGGGTCAGATGGGACGCAAGGAAGCGGTCACGCAGCTACACAATAGCGCCAGCGTTCTCACACTTATCCATGAGCGAGGACACGCAAAACGCCGCAAGCTCATGGAGTCCGGTGCTTGGACGCGAGAGGATCAGATCTCCTCATTGCGGGGGCTGGACAATCTTATCACCAAATCGGACGAGAGGTTTATGCCTGAGAACTTTGAGGAGTTAAGTGGATACGATCAAGAGGTCGCCATCGATGAGGCGATCGCTGAACTCTCTGAGGTTCTAGCACTCAACTCCCGCAAAGGAAAGAACTCCAAGATGGGTGGTCTCATCCAGCGCAACCTGTCCGCAATGGTGCAGGCTAGGATACCCGGCGCAGCACAACTCAAGTCCTTCATTGGGTCGATGCGTGACTTCTTCGGGCTTCAGCTTAAGCGTGCCACCATTCTCAGGAAGGCAGTGCGTGACGGTAATCTCGATCAGGCTCAGGTAGATAAACTCACCGATATGCTGGTGGGGACTAACTCTCAGGAGGTCTTCGAGCAGGAGCGTGATGCGATACCTACGCAGATGGTGGATGGTCAGCAGGTGGATACTCCACTCTCGCCAGCTCCTCTTTCCATCGCGGAGGAGGCACAAGCCAAAGCGACGGAAGAAATCCAAGAGGAGTTGGGTCTTGGTCCAGAGGTTGATGCGTGGTTTGACGATGCACTCGGGGCGGCAGATAAGGGATGGGTGTGGTATACCACCAGCCGAATCGACACGGTGTTGCGCAGGGGTGAAATTGAACAGGCTGAGACCCTCCTCCGCAGGCTGGAGGTTGCTCTCACAAAGATGGAGCCCCTTTCGAAAGGAGCGAGTGAGACGCTTGAGGAGGCGCGGCTTGAGGAGGCGCGCCAAGACATTAAGGATGCCAAGGTTGACACCTCAAGCCCATCCTTCTCCATCACGCCAGCGGATACCTCCTACAGAATCCAGCACCAACCATCCTCCGATGATGCCACCCTGAACGATCTCACGGAGATGTTCGGTGAAGACATTTACGGCCCGAATGCGGCTCAGTATTACGGAGCAGGAATGGCTGGCGAAAGTGAGGTGCTTGATATCTTCAAGAAAGTGAGAGGGAATCCCGAGGCAAAAGTGAAGATTTATCGAGTTGTTCCAGCGTTTGCCGATCAGATTAATCCGGGCGACTGGGTTACTATTTCCAAGGCGGCGGCTGATGAGATGAATCATTCTGGATTCCTTGGTGGAGATTCCAGCGGGAATCCTCAAGAATCAAAGATCATCAGTAAGGTTGTTACGGCAAAGGAGGTAACGTGGCCCGGCGACTCCATGCAGGAGCAGGGGTATTTCCCCTCAAGCCCCTCCTTCTCCATCACGCCGAATGGGTCTTATGAGAAAGGCGGGTCTTGGTATCACTCAACAGACGCTAACCTCGACGGGAAGCGGCTGGAGCGGTGGGCTGACGGCGGTTCAGATATGGGCGGCATTTTTCTTTCAGATGACTCCCTAGAGGGGAAACGATATTCGTTGAACTATGGGAGAAATACTTACAAAACTCAAATCAACCTGGAGAGTGATGAGGTTTTCAATCTAGGGAATCATGAACACAGGGAAAGAGTTGAGGGTGTTGAGCTTTTTGATGCAGTCGGAACAGACTTTATCCGAACAGCACTTAATTCCGAGAGGGATGGCACTCTCGATTGGTCTGTCGTTGAGCCAGAACTGCTTGAGGCGGCAGGATTCAAAGCTGCGATTTTGTTCGAGAGACCAGCCGGAGAATTTGGGGCCCAGCCAGTTAGATCGATAGCGGTATTTGACGCTGACTCGATTGGGGATCTTGAGAGAGTTTCGGACAAGAGCAGGGACGAGATCAGCTTCTCCCCCGGCGATGCGCGTATGTTGTCAGATCTCTCTGAGAATGTCATGCGTAGGGTTCGCGCTCCTGAGGCTAGGGCTGTTGTCTTTGAGCAACTGGTTGACCGTATCGACGCATTGAAGCGTGATATCGCCAAGCTAATCTTCGGTGGCACGGTTGTGCAGGAAGCTCTGCCTGATGCTCGCTCGATGAAGTCGCTCAAGAAGGAGGCTGCGTTTAGGCAGGCTGATCTGCGTGAGCAGTATGAGAAAGATGGAGTGGAGCAACCCGCGAAGAAAGCTCGCACCGAGGCCAATGAGTGGCTGGAGGAGCAGGTCGCCCAGCAAAAGAAATACTACAATCCAGTAGCTCGCATTCGTCGCTCGCTGGTGATGTATGATGCGCTCCTCAAGACTTTGCCACCAGAGCTTCGCGGGAAAATGGGCGGCTTCGTCCAGATCGGCAAGCTGAATAGCGACAAGGCCCGACTCGAATTCCTCGAGCAGAAGGTTGAGCAGTTGGATATCGAGGTGGACAAGTGGATCTCCGGCAAGCATCGCAAACAGATCGAGGAGATCTTCAAAGCCAATCGCCCGAAGAAGAAATCAAGCGGTCAACCCAAGGTTGACTCTGATGCCACCTACGCCGATCAGGTGATGAAGATCGAGAAGCTCTCGAAGCTCACCCGTGATGAGGTTGAGGCGAAGATCTTGAAGGTTGACGGCAAGCTGGAAACCGAGACGGACGAGACTAAGATCCAGAAGCTCACAGAGAAGCGGGATAGCTTGTCCGTCTTCGGCAACATCGACGGCATGAAGGCTAATGCCTTAGGCGACTTCTATCAGAACCTCAACACGATCCACAGGCAGGGTAAACTCCTGAAGGCGATGACTGATGAGCAGTTCAATCAATTCCTACAGGAGACTATCGGGATGGTTAATGATGATGTCACTGGCGGGAGGGGTGATCTCACTCAGTCTGAGATCAAGATGATGAGCGAGAGTCGGAGGAAGAAGAAGATCAACCTGAAGTATATCGGCGCGGAGAATATTGAACTGGAGGGAATGAGCGACTTCCACCGGAAGAACCTCCCCTTCGAGTGGCTACTGAACAACCTCGCTCGCGGCAACAAAGATGCTGAGACAATGAAGAGCAAGACGCATGAGCGACTCGCGACGATGGTTCACCTCTCCACAACCCGAGAGGATCGGGCCAACATGGACACACAGGAGAAGTATAGGGAGGTGCTGGGTGAGATATTCGGCGTGAAGGTCGGTGGTCAGCTTAGTACTGGAACAGGTATCGAGGATCTGATGGAGGAGTTGGAGCGGGTCGAGGAGACCAATATCTCCAAGATGGAGTATGGTAAGGAGGGTCGCTCTACCGCGAAGCGTATTCCAGCATCCAAAGTGCAAGCTATCCTTAATGGGGAAGCCACGATTGAGGGGCTTGGTATCAGCGAGGCTGACTGGGCTGCGATACAGGTTAGATATGCTGAGATCCAAGAGAGTGGAAAGAACATCAAGGATAACACGAGGGTGGAGTATGAATCTCAGACCGAAGGTGAAGCGAAGATGATGTCCCTCTCTCGATCCCAGGCACTCAACCTCACCATGCTCTGGAGACAGGAGGGGCTCAGGGGTTCAATGGAACATGAGGGCTATTCTGAGCAGACCATGAAGGACATGGAGGAGTTCTTAACACCGGAGGATAAACGTCTCCGCGATTGGTTGACGATTCAATACGAGGACAACTACCACAAGATCAATAAGGTATTCCGTGCGCAGAATGGATTCAGTCTACCTAAGACGGACTTCTACTCACCAGCAATTCGCATCGCTCTGAAGGAAGCGAAGGATATGAGTATCGATAGCGAGGGTAGGCAGGCTATGTCGGTTGATCCCAACTTCACGATTACGCGCACCGCTAACAAGGCCCCAATGGATCAGAAGGCTGGCGCTCTCAGTATCTATATCTCGCACACCTTGCAGACCAATCACTACACCTCTTGGGCCGATACCGTAAAAACGCTTCGTTCCGTATTCTCGGATGGTGTCTTGAGGGATAACATCAAGGGGTATGTCGGGACTGATGCGTTGCGCACGATTGAGGAGAGGATTCAGTGGTTCGCTGATGGTGGTAACCGGAAGGCGACACACATAGCATGGATGGATAAGCTGAGAGCAGCACACACCTACAACTCCCTTGCGTTTAAGTGGGCGATTGCGGTGAAGCAGCTTACCTCGATACCCGCGTATGCTTATGATATGGGCTTCGTCAACTTCGCAAAGTATGGAGCGAGATGGATGAAGAATCCTGTGAAGAACATGATGGAGATGTGGAACACTGACTACGTCCAGAACAGATTCAAGAAGGGCTACGAGCGCGACGTGATTGACGGGTTACGAACTAAGGCTGGAGCGAATAAGTTCAAGAAGGCTCTACAGGTCGGAATGCTCTCGGGCAAACTTGGTGACATCGTGCCGGTCATGATGGGGGGGTGGATAGCTCGCGAGCACGCATATGATCAAGCGAAGCGTGATGGCATGACTGATGCGGATGCGAAGCGCAAAGCTGAGGTTGTGTCTGAGATGGTATCAGATCGCTCGCAGCAGGCTGGTGGTCTAAAAGACTTATCAACATTTCAAGGTGATGGGTCGGTGTTCAAGCTCTTCACCATGTATAAGACATCGCCGCGTCAATACTACGCCAACGTCTATGAATCCGGCTTGGATATGCTCGCCGGTAAGAAGGGGTCGAAGACGCAGTTTGCACGGAGGTTTGCTATCAGTCATATGCTCCTCCCGCTCACCTTTCAATTCGTGAGCGACATCACCCGCATGGGTCTACGTCCCGACGATGAGGATGCTTTCTCGGGTGAGAACTACTTGAGGGCGATGCTGCTTGGGCCTTTGAACGGTCTGTTCATCGCTGGCGATGCGCTGGATATCGCTATCAGCGCCATCTCAGGAGCTAAAGTTTGGGCGAAGGAGATCCCGATACTTGGCGGTGTCATGGAGGCAGCGCGAGGTGGAGATCTTGAAGATGCTGCGGATAACATCATTCGCGGCATAGGAAAGCTAACACCGGGCGCATTCACCTTCTACGACATCATCACGGATGAATACAGGCGACTCATGAACTGATCGGTGCTGCAATCCTATGTCCTTCACTTACAACTAAAAACCAGATACCAAAGATTCTATGTCACTTCCAGACGTTCTCCCAATTGCCTCGTATAGTGGTAACGCTAGCACCAGCACAGCTTACCCCTTCCCCTTCAAGGTGTTAGCGGCATCACACGTCAAGCTGTATATTGACGGGGTGCTATCCACTGATGCCATCACGGTGACAGGGGTGGGTGATGAGGCTGGAGTCGATGTTACCACCAGCGTGGCATACACCTCGGAGCAGCAGGTCACCCTGAGGCGCGAGGTTCCATTCAGTCAAGAGACTGACTTGGTTGAGGGTGGTAGGCTACGTGAGGAGAGTCTGGAGAATGCTCTGGATTACGGTGTGATGCAGGCCCAGCAACTCAAGGAGGAGCTAGGTCGCGCAGTTAAATTCCCACCAGGCAGCTCTGGTTCCACACTCCCAAGCTCCACCAATTCAACGATTGGTCAGGATGCCAACGGGGATCTGGTCAGCCGGACAGCCCAAGAGGAGCTTGACCACTTAGGGGTTGGGACAGCAGCAACGGAGGCGTCCGCGTCAGCAGCAGCAGCAGCAACCAGTGAGACCAACGCCGCCACCAGTGAGACTAACTCTGGAACCAGCGAGACAAACGCAGCCGCCAGCGCAGCAGCAGCAGAGGCTAGCAACGTCAACGCTTCGACAACACTAGGCGACCTCTCCAGCAAATCCTTCCCTGTCTACCGGGTAGGGAAAACCATTTTCGCAGCCGATATCACCTCGGATTTAACCATGAATTTCCCCGGTGGCGGCTCCCTCACACTCAAAACCTCAGAGCGTCCATACACTGAGGCCAATGCGACCAACGCCAATGATCCCGGTGGTGCGAATGTGACCGACTACATCACGGACATAATCAACATCATCAACGGGGATGTGCGGGACCACGACACCTCCGAAGACTCGGGACTCTCAGGTTGGACTGCATCAGGAAACGCCATCACAACCGTTAGCAATGCGACCCCCATCACTGGGTGGAGCGCGAAACTCGCCACGGATGGAGGAGTTGATATTCCCGGAGTCATGGATCTCACCTACTACGGATCTGATAACACTCCGCTGACCGTCCCTCTCCCCCTGGAGATTCGGGCAAGCACCGAGTCCTCTCCACCAGAGCTTCCGTATGTTTCTTACCACGCCGCACAAACCCTCACGGAGTCCCAGAAGACTCAGGCGCGTGACAATATAGGCATACAAGATAGCGCGGATGGGACTAGCTTCTCAGAAGTCGCCCCCATGATGGTTAAGGCTGGACTAGGGACTCCTTTTAAAGATCCAGATGTGGAGTCGGTTCTGACAGCTACCTCCACAACTGATGATCTTGGGGTCAATCATTACCGGCGACTCATCACTGGGCTGAAGGATCTCGGCATCTGGTCAAAGCTCGAAAGCGGATTTCTCTTTGGTGATAACCATCAGTCCTCCTCCACAACCCTCCAACCAATCAAGGGTAGCAATACCGCCACGGGATCAGGCACTAATAACGATTACGATGTCAGCTTGAATGGCACATCGAACGGATATTTGGTTTCAAATGCGAATGCAGACACCGCCGCTGCGGGTCGCGCACTAGTGACGATCTACACGCACGACGAGGGTACGGGGCCGAACGCCCTCCTGTCTAACTACGAAGGTGGATCGAATCGCGGCATGGTGATGACGGTGGCAGGGTTGCCGATCGGAGGGGCAATCATTCCCACGTATGCGGACAACCTTTTCGGCCTCGGTAGTGTTGATGGCTCAGCCGTCACCGCTATGCCTGATGTTGAGGCTGCGAATGACGGGCAATGGAGCTTTGGAGCACTCAGTCTTGATGATGGAAATCTCACGATCATGGGCAACTCGCGAGAAGTGGAGACTCTTCCGCTTTCAACGGTCTGGGTAGATCGCCCAAATTGGGGGATCGGAAAGAACCCGAATAGTAGCTACTTCCATACCGGCAGGATCGCCACATCGCTCATCTTCAAGGAAGGTCTGAGCAACGGGGAACTGTTCAACCTTCGCCTTCTCTTGGAGTCAATACTGGCTGATGTCATAGACTTCCAGCCCTGTATCGTATGGGAGGGCAACTCTCTGACCGCTCAGAATTCGGGTGGAGGCACACCTCTCGCCAATAAAGTGATGGCGAACGCCGCGTGGGATGATGTAAGATTTGAGGTCTTGGCTACTGGTGGCGCGAAGCAGACCCAGAGAGTCGAGGCGCAATACTACAACCAAGCTCGTCGATGGGTTGCTGCTGGCAAAGCAAAACGGATCTTCTGGTTATGGTCTGGGATTAACGACATCACAGCCTTGATCTCTTCGTCTGATATTATCGCATCACTGAAGCGTCAACTGTTGGCGGCTCGCGAGGACGGATTCTTCACGATACTTGTGCCACTCACCCCTGTGGCTAGCGCCGGAGACGGGACGACATACACCTATAGCGCGGCGCAGCAGACAACCCTCACCGAAGTGAATGAGTGGATTGCTGACGAAGGAGCTAAGATTGCAGATCAATATCTTGACATTAACTTGCTCGCAGACACTTACCCCGCATTCGGAGATCCCACTGACTCCACCTATTACACGGCTGGAGATGGCCTACATCACAATGACACGGGCAGAAATCTAATGCGCGACTACATCGTCGCCAATGTCGAAGTTCCAACCATATAAAACCATGCTAGAAAAACTGAAATCCAGAAAACTATGGGCCGCTGTCATTGCAGCAGTCATCACCACCGTCGGGGGTCACCTCGGTTTAACACCTGATCAGCTTACAGCTATCAACACTGTCATTGCCGCATACATCATCGGGCAGGGCGTTGCAGATGCGGGGGCGGGAAGGAAAGAATAATGAAAAAGATTATTGCTCTCAGCCTCCTCTCTTTCGGACTCGCTTCTTGCGGGTCAGTAGAGGGCTTCTCTGCCACCTTCAATGTGCCATTGCCTGATAAGTTCGGGGGCGGCAGCATCCCTATCACGATTGAGAAATAATGAAAACTCCGCGACTCAACGAGGACGAACTCCGTGAGATCATCGCCGTCAATGGCGTTGATTCCACGGTCGTTTCTTTGGTCGCGATACGAGGGTACTATCTCGACTCTATGGGGAAGCCGGGTCAGAATGATCGGCGCTTGTATGACGATGCCATCTTCATCGTTCACCCTGATGGGGTCGAGCGTTATCAAGCTAACACTGACCCGAATGGTTGGCGCAATAAGACCAGCAGGCGCAAGGGGATGGCAATGCTCAAGACGGGCATTCATCGCTTTGGCAAGGGGACACACAAGGGCGCTCAAGCGTTCCGTCAATGCGAACCATTCACCGTCCACCGTGACGGAGATGGGCGCTTGGACTGTGGCTTCCATGCAATCAACCTGCACTCAGGAGGTTACAACTCAACATCCTCCCTTGGTTGCCAGACTATTCCAAAGTCCACCTGGAAGCGATTCAAGTCCTCGCTCTACGCTCTGCTTGACGAATACGATAACCCCATGCGTCTCAACGACTGGGGACAACGTGTTCGCTCGTTCGATTACATCCTTCTCAACGAGACTGAGCGACGCAAAGGGAACCTCATCACATCTCAACGATACATCAAATGATCACACCTACTATCATTATCGCAGCAATCGAAAGCGAGACCACCCTTCTCATTTCAGCACTCACCGTGCTGGCAGGAGTCATCGGCTTATTCTGGAAAATCATCCACTCAAATCACCGTGAAACTAAGGAGCGCGGGGACAAGCTGGAGGTTAAGCTGGAGAAAAACAACGAGCAGCTCATCAGCCTCACGGACGAGATGGGTGAGTTAAAGGGGCGCGTCTCCCTCGCTGAAGAAGTATCCCCAAAGTTGGACACCATCTCCGATGGGATCAATGCCCTTGCCGCTCGACTAGCAGCTAGTCAGGATTAGTCAAGTGGTATAAAAGCGCAACCTGCTAGATATAGCTGGTATAAATGCGCAGATTGGGGTAGATTCGTCATTCAAATGACAAAAGAAATCCAGGATTTAACTCGCTCCATCTACTTCTCAGCCTTCTCTGCCGTGATGATTTCGATTACGTTCATCATTGTCACCCTCTCTCTAACCCTCGCGATTATCACAGCCCTCCTCTACGAGACCCCAGAGGAGTGGAAGGATAGGTATTTTAAAAATAATCCAGATGCCGACACTAATGGAGACGGCAAGCTGAATTGGACAGAGCAAAAGGCACACGAAAAAGAAAACTTGTGACGCAACTCGCTTCATTTGAATCAGTTAAAAAATAGTTTCTTTTTAGGAAACTTTTAGTTGCCAACTAGGTAGCTCCCGCGTAGTTTGTCTTCGTCATGAACGACAAACCAAAACCAACAAAGACAGTGATCGAGGTCTCACCTGTGATCAAGGATCGTCTGACCGTGCTCGCGGCAGACTCAGAGACAACCCTTAAAGGCGCGACCGCAGCTATCCTAGATTGGGTGCTGCCACGATTCGAGTCTGGCACATTGCAGCTCTCCAAGAAGGAAATCTCCATCACAGAATAGAGCCATGATCATCGACAACGAAATCATTCGGGAGCTTGCTCAGTGCGCTCAGAATCTACTCGACTGCGAAGAGGAGCTTATCCATGACGGGATCCACATTGACCCAGAGCACGAAGACGCTCACGAATACCGATCAAGGATGCTTTACAATGCTCTTGAAGAGTTTAACGCCGCGGCTCGTCTCGACGAGGAGCACACCATCGCAACCTCAACCACCAGCCCCTATGCTTGAGATCGCCCTACACCCAGCAGTCCTCACATCAACCACTATGCTGATCGCGGGGCTCATCTTTATCCTGAAACAATTCTAAGAACAAAACAATGAACGAACTAATCGAAACAGAACCAAGCCTCTCGCCTCGACGCGCTTGGCAAGACAAGCACCAAATCCTGACCTATCAATTCAAGAATGGACATGTGGCACATGTGCATAACGATGATGTGCTGGGCAAGGGAGGCACACAAGAAGACGCGCTCCTCGACTGGGCGGCACACAAAGGTGTCCCGTGCTGGCGTGAGGAGCAATTCATCAAGAGAGGGGGCAACGATGAGTAATCAACTTGCACCTCAGCAGACCTCGCTGAAAGCCATCCTGTCCAGCCCGGCGATGAAAGATCAATTCGCTGCGGCGCTTCCATCACATCTCTCACCAGATCGATTCGCACGAGTAGCTATCACCGCTCTGACCCGCACCCCCAAGCTTCAGCAGTGCACGCAGGAGAGCTTCATGAAATGCCTGCTCGATCTCTCAGCAATGGGGCTCGAGCCGGATGGTCGCCGCTCTCACCTAATACCCTACGGACGCGAATGCCAACTAGTGTTGGATTATAAGGGTCTAGTGGAACTCGCCCGTCGCTCTGGTGACGTAGTCAAGATCCACTCAGACGTTGTCTGCGAGAATGATGCTTTCGCGCACAGCATGGGTGATGTAACTGAACACACCTACGACATCGGCAAGGATCGTGGTGCTGTGATTGCAGCATACTCACAGGTCACCCTCAAGAATGGCGCTATCCAATCTGAGATCATGTCAAAGGCTGAGATCGATGCGATCAAGAATAAGTCGAGAGCAGGACGCTCCGGCCCTTGGGTTGATCACTACAACCAGATGGCCTGCAAGACGGTGTTCCGTCGCCTCACCAAGTGGCTCACGCTATCCCCTGAGATCATGGATGCTGTATCCGCTGCTGAGAAGACTGAGTTTGCTGAGCTTCGCAACGTGACACAGGCTCAGACCGTGACAATCGATCCGTTCAATCGTATTGAATCCAACGAGGAGGAGGTATCCGAATGATCGTTAGGAAGAACCTAGAGCAGGGATCTGAAGAATGGTTCCGCGCTCGCCTCGGGTGCGCTACAGCATCTGCAGCCAGCAAGATCATCACGTCTACAGGTAAGCTCTCATCGAGCCGTGTAGGCTACGCTAGGGAGATCGCTCTCGAATGCGAGATCGCAAGCAAAGGCTTCAAGGGTAACGATGCTACTGAGCATGGTAACTACTGGGAGCCCTTCGCCCGAGCTCACTTCGAGCGTGTGCAGAATGTTAAAGTGCAGGAGGTCGGCTTCGTGACTCGCGAGGATCGAATTATCGGGTGCAGTCCTGATGGATTGATCGCTGACGATGACGGCAACTGGATTGCTGGTCTAGAGATCAAAGCTCCATTCAACGCCTCGAAGCATATCGATTACCTCCTCGATGGTGGTGTCCCTACTGCATACAAGGCGCAGGTGCATTGGTCGATGGCGATCACTGGTCTGCCATGGTATTTCATGTCGTTCCTCCCGGACCCGGAGCGCGATGAGAACTCGCCTGAGCGACCACCGTTCCAGCAGTTGATCGTGAAGGTGGAGCCTGATGAGTTCACTGAGAAGGTCGCTATGGCTCAAGACCAATTCCTGCCTGTGTTCCGCGAGGAGTATGGCAAGGTGATCGAAGCACTGTATGGGAAAGGGGGGCTCAAGTGAACGATCCGTATGGGCCTATTGCATTCGGGGAGGCTGATATGCCAACACTGGCAGAGCCTGAGAAACCCAAGCAGGACAAGCACGCTCGCCGGAAAGCAATCCCCTTATTCGAGGGGGTCTTCAAATACTTTCCGAAGGCTCTCTGTGAAGTTGCTAAGTGCAGTCAAGCGGGGAGTGAGCAACATCATCCCGGTCAGCCCCTTCATTGGGATCGAGCCAAGTCTAGCGATGAGCCTGATGCACTGCTCAGACACCTGCTCCAGTATGATCAACTAGACGATGACGGCATGCTTCACGCAGCCAAGGTCGCATGGAGGGCGCTTGCCTTGCTTGAGAAGACAATCGAAGCTAGAGGGGAAGATCCGCTGGCATGATTGATGTCTTTGTCGCTGGCTCGCCCAAACCTCAAAGTCGCCCCCGCGTAGCAGTGCGCGGGGGCCGGGCTATGGCCTATAACGCAGACTCGAAAGACATGACAGCTTGGAAGGCAGCTCTGGATGCTGCTCTCAAGTCGATTAGTTTTGGGAGTTTTGGGAGTTTTGGGGGGCCGATGCATGTGGAACTGGTGTTCCGACTGCCACGTCCGAAAGCTCATTACCGCACCGGGAAGTTCTCCCACCTACTAAAAGACTCCGCGCCGGGCGACGAGGGATCTCGATGCGATGTCGATAACCTTTCCAAGGTCGTGCTCGACAAGATCACGCGCTCAGGCTACTGGATTGACGACAATCAGGTCGTGTTCATGTCCGTCCGAAAGCGATGGGCATTTGAAGAAGACCCTGGTTGTGAGGTGCGCGTGATACCGATTGCAAAAAAATAATAAAAAAGTATTGACCCTCCATTCATTTCGATTAGGTTACCTACACATTACCTGTGGCGGGTATTAAACGAGTTTCAAAGCTCCCTCTGTTGACCAACCCGCCACGGTTCATATAAGGTCTAAGCAGAGGGAGTTTTTTTTATTATGATAAGCCGACTAAACCAACAAGATGAAAGCGCAAGCGGGCCGTGCCCACTTTGTGAAACAACAAAGTCCGAGAACCTCACGCTACAAATCCAGCTGGATCTGTGTCGTGGAATAATCGCGGAGCAGCTAGAGCTATTGAAGGATCTGACCGCGGCAGCGGATGCAGCGAATACTTACTTGAACGAGTTCGGATTTTCCGATAAAGACCAAACCAAATAGAACAATGATAACGATCGAAAGGATAAAGGAGCGAGCTCACAGTTTGCTTGAATCACACATCGACAAATCCCGATGCCTGCTCAAGCCTGCTGCTCACATGAACGATTGGGAAATTAGCAACTTTCTAGTCGGTTTTGAGGACATCGGGGATGCTGTGCTCTCCCTCAAGGAGGACGAGTTCGCCTTGGATGAGGAGATGACAAACCTGGAAGCTGCCGCATTTATCGCTGAGGCTCGGGAGGAGATCGAGAGAACAACTGAATTATGAACTGGATAAACTTAAATATCGATGTGATCAGGGGCGAAGAGTATATCGACGCTGAACCTGTATCACGGGCGACATGGATCTCACTAATGGCTTGGTGCTGTAGCCAAGAGAATGGAGGAGTCATTAAAGATGCTCGTGCATGGGGTGATCGCAAATGGCAGCAGCTATGTGGTGTCACGCTTTCGGAAGTAGAAACCACATGCTTTCTATATGGTTTTGAGGGGGATAACCTAGTGGTTAATTTCTACCCTCTGGATCAGGAGTTGAAAGTGCAAAAGAATAGGCAGTCAGGGAAGAAGGGTGGCAGGCCTCGCAAAGTTGAAGCTCTGCAATCCATTGAAACACAAGGAGAAAAACCATGTGGTTTACCAGATGGTTCCGATTCGCTTAAACGTAATAGTAATAGTAATAGTAATAGTAATAGTAAAGTAAGTACGATTACTCCTACAATAACGCCTGCGGCGAATGGGGGAGAGCTTCTCGATGAAGTTGACACTCCGACGAAGAAGCAGGCCAAGAAGAAAACAAAGAAGACATTCGTCCCACCCAGCCGGGAGGAGTTCATTGACCACGCTGTCGCGACTCTCCCTCGTCGGAATCCAGACTGGAGTCCAGAGCAGGCGTTCCGTTGCGCTGATCAGCAGTTCGATACCTACGTCGATCAGGACTGGCATGACGGGAACGGGAAGAAGATATCGAACTGGAAGAACAAATCAATCACAGCCATGCTCTACAGGAAGCCGCAAAACTTTGGGAGTAATCCTCAGTTTTTCCTCGAACAAAAGAAGATTGCTGCTAACAGCGCATCACCACTCTAAAATCAAATGAACCCAACAAATACAAACAAACCAATCTCTGCGGAGAGCGCAGAACGCGCCATCCTGTCAGTCATCCTCCAGCGCCCCGAGCAATTTGTGAGCAAAGCGAAAGCCGAGGATCTCCGTCCCGACCTCTTCGTGGATCACGCTTGCTCTACGCTGCTGCGGATTATCAATGAGTTCGACGCGAATGATCAGAGCATTGAGCTTATCTCGCTAACCGAGAGCCTCAACAACTCTGGCGATCTGGAGATGATCGGAGGCCCGGCTGGGCTTGCTACGCTCTACAGCTACGCGACCAACTCGCAGCACTGGAACGAACACGTAGCCATCGTGAAGGAGCGTTATTCGCGCCGTGTTGCGATCTCAGGCGCTAACAAGGTAATCGCGAGTGCGACTGAGGGAGATGCTGAAAGCGCCCTACAATCGCTTTCTGAGGCCAGAGAAGCAGTGCTGCTGTCCACAGCTAAGAAGCAGGCGTTCCAGAACGCTCAGGAATCCTACGATCGATTCCTCGCTGCGATGAATGAGCGCATGGATGGGGGGGATATGCCAGGTCAGGAGACTGGTATCGTGCAGCTAGACGAGCTAGGTGGTGGAATGCGACCTGGTGAACTCTGGATTGTGTGCGGTGAAACCTCCTCCGGTAAGTCTGCTCTCGCTTACCAGATGACCGTGCCAGCTATTGATGCCGATAAGAAAGTCCTAATCATGACGCTGGAGATGACGAGCGATGAGGTATTCGCCCGTCTCATGTCGTGCCGTAGCCGAATCGATCTGGGCCGCATCATGAAACCTCGCGGCATGGACAAGGGTCAACTCATGCAGATGAAGCGATCCTCAGATGCCCTCCGTCAATCCAAGCTCCTGATCAGCGATCAGCCGAACATGTCTATCGATTACGTCTGCGCCCAAGCGGAGATGGAGGCTGAGATGGGAGGTGTTGATCTCCTTGTGGTGGATTACCTCCAGCTTTTAGATGGTGGACGCAAGACTGGCGACTCACAGGAGCAGGAGCTAGCGACCTACTCCCGCAGGCTGAAGCAGCTGGCCAAAAAACTGAAATGCCCAGTCATCTCACCTGCTCAGATTAACGACGAGGGAAGACTCCGGGGATCCCGAGCGATCGGACACGATGCTGATGTCGTGCTCAAGATTCAATCTGATGGGGTTGCTGTCGCGAAATACCGCAACGCTCCTAAGAATGATGTGCTACCCCTCGGGCTGGTTGGTCAATTCCAACGCTTCGAGACCATCCAATCCAAACCACAAACTCCATACAGACGATGAACTACTACACTAAAAATCCAGACACACTGACAATCGGAGCTTTCAATGCTCCATCACTGCTACAAGAGAAGCCTAAGGTCGAGCCTCGAACACTCCCGGAGGCCATCGTGATGGCGGTTGCGGAATACTATGAGACCGATATTGAAACTCTGCGTCAACATGGACGCGATGAGCCTCGGGCCACGCACCGACTTACGGCGGCTTACATGGCCAAGAAGGTGACTAGTATCTCTAACGAGGACTTGGCACGCCTCCTTCGCAGGCACAACCAATCGACCATCTCTAAGATGATGTCTTCGGTCGAGCGCAAGGTCGAGAGCGGAAAAATCAGTCAAGAGGACGTTGTGCGACTCAATGTAATTATCGGTGAACTAGTTAAAAACTGGAATTCATGCCATGCCTGATGAAAATAAATTGGAGCTTCTAACCCTTATAAATCAATGGTTCCAGCGTTCTCGGTAAACTTTCTGCAAAATAATTGAAGAAAAGTGTAGACACGAATGAGATCCTCCCGTATAACTATCTCGTCAGCGGGAAACAACCCAACGACAAACCAACAAAGACAATGAACGAAATTGAAATTGCCACTAGCGAACTAGAGAAAAACGCACGTCGAATTGAATCCACGATGAAGGAATTGAACTTCCTCCTTAGCCGCCGGGCAGAGAGTCACTACTTCGCCAATCACTCACACTCCACACCTGACATGAAGGCAGATCATGAGGAGTCCATCGAATGGCACAACGAGAAGGCAGCAGACACGCTCAAGAACTGGGGCAAACTCCACGAAGAGAAGATTGCGCTGGAGGAAAGGCTCGACGAAATCAGCTAATCACTCAACGGGGGTTCGATCCCCCCGCCAACTTAAACTAAAACAATGACACATTACAATCAGCTCACACTAGAGCACGCAAACAAGGACGAGCTTAAAGGTCTCAAGACCTACCGCTACACAACCAGAAACGGCGAGGATTTCTTCTTCTCCTTGGTTCCATTCTACAAGCATGATATCTTCATCGCCTCAACCACACCTGACATGGAGGACGCATGGATTACAGCAGATCTCGAAGCGTTCGGTCAGCCACTTTAATCAACAAACCAACACAATGAAAATCACAGACAACCTCCTGTTCATTATCCTATTGGGCACAATAATAACTTATGCCCGACTCGCAGCAGACATTTTACTGTCAATCTTCTAACCAACAAACCAACAACCAAAACCAAAAAAAACAAGCTATGAGCTACATCGCCAAAACAAACATCGCCGGAGAAGAGACAGTCGCGCTCTTCAATTTCACCCAAATCGAATACTTGAATCCAGTCAAGCTGATCCTGTTTCCACTAACATGGTTCCGCAGGTGGTGCTACGAGTTCGGAGTCACCAACAAGCGAGTCGTGTTCAAGCATGGATTCATCTCGCGGAAAGCCGTGGATCTTCGCCTTGAGTCCATCGAGACCGTTGGAATCAGCAACGGCATCATCGGAAGGATTTTCGGATACGGCAATCTCACCATCACTGGGGTGGGAAGCACACGTCCGATCACAGTTCCAAATCTCGCCAACATAATCGAGGTGAAAAAGGCTATCGAATCAGCCAAAGATCAATTCGTCATCAACAAGTAAACCAACCGATAAACCAAATGAACACCACCAAAATCATGAAAACCGTTAGCCACCAGCGAGCTTATATCAAACTTGTAAACAACAAGAAGCTGCGAACCAACGCCTCCAAGCAATACTTTCAAGTGTTTGCTGAGAGCGATGGGGGCTACCTCTTCACCGTAAACGAGATGGAGAAGGCTAAGAAGCGCGCCGAAAAGAATCCAGAGGATCTCTACCCGGTAGAATTCACAGAGCCAAAGACTAAAATCATCACCAAGGAAGTGATTGTTGAGGTTCCCGCTAAAGGATTCTTCGCAAAACTCTTCGGATTTTAAGAACTAGAACCATGGACTCAAAACTATTCAGAACAGTAAACAGGAAGCGCAAGCTTAAAAATGGAGTCGTGCGCTTTAGATGTAACCTCCAAGAGAAGGCCCAGTGGGTGCGCCAGTCACGCCGCGAAAATATGACTCTCTCGCAGTGGATCATCCAGCAACTCAACAAAATTTAATCAATCTCGCCTCGGGCAATTCCGAGGCAGAACCCAACGAACAAAAACTAAACAGAAAGAAAAAACATTATGGCAATATTATCCGTAAATATGGACGTGAAGAAGCTTCAGAAGCACCTCTTTTTCGAGGGGCAGAAGGGAGTTTACGCTAACCTGACCATCCTCCTCCGGGACGAGCCCGATCAATTTGACAATGACGGCTTCATCTCGCAGGACATCGGCAAGGAGGCTCGCCTCGCAGGTGAGAAGGGTCCGATCGTTGGTAACGTCAAGTGGATCAAGCGCGATGATCGACCATCCGCTCCACCAACTAACGATCCCGGCGCTGCATACCACGCAGCAAACGCCGCAAGCAATCAAGGGAGTGAAGACATTCCTTTTTAAATAACGAACCATAAACAACACGGGGGGTGGTCACACCGGCCACCCCCCCACAATTCCAACGAAATTATGAAGAAACAAATCCAGCACGAAGAGGTGATCGCGGCATATGCCCAGATCAAGAATAAATCAGAAGTAGCTCGCGCCCTAGGCGTGGACGCTCGAACCGTCTACAATCATGTGAAGCGTGCAGAGTCCGAGGGCAATGCTCCTTGGCTCACGCCAGCAGCCATCAGCCCCACCATGAACCTGCACAAAACCACCGTGCAATACAATGCCGATGGAGACCCCATCCAAGAATGGCGCAGGCTCATCCCGCAGGCATCCGACATGGAGGCATTCGTAGACTCATTATGTGAGCGAGTCCAAGGAAAGGCCCGTGTCAAAAAGAAGAAGGCCACCAAGACCGACAATGAATCCATACTTGGAGAGATCAGTATATATGATGCCCATGTGGGGATGTATGCAACCAAGGAGGAGACCAATGTCGCTGACTCCAATACCAAGATCATCACTGAGCGTATGGTCGCTACTGCCGAGAGACTCGCAGACCGCTTCCGCAAACCGGGTCGCATGGTTGTGACATTTGGTGGGGATATCCTCCACAGTGATAACCGCAGCAATCAGACAGAGAAGAGCGGGAACGTCCTTGATGTCGATAGCCGCTACTCCAGAGTGATCGACTCCGCAGTCGCCGCCTGCACTTCGGTGGTTGAAATTGCCGCCACAGTAGCAAAGCAAGTGGATGTGGTGATCGTGGAGGGCAATCATGATTGGCATTCTTGCGTCTGGCTCGCTCGAGTCCTGAAGGCATTCTACGCCCAGTGCCCCAATGTGAATGTGGTTATGCAAGCCTCAGACCGTAAACACATCGTCCACGGGGACAATCTCCTCGTCTGGAGCCATGGCGATGGGGTCGCAGCTAATCAGTGGCAGTCAGTTATCGCCGCTGAGTTCGCGCCTCAGTGGGGTGTTACCAAGCATCGCCACCTGAAGATGGGCCATGTTCATCATAAGAAAAAGAACACGCCAACACGGGTGATCACTCAGACCGCTAATGGATGGGAAGAGCAACGTGGACTCCTCGTGGAATACTTGCCAGCACTGTGCTCTACTGACGCATGGCACGCTGAGAAGGGTTATCTTGGATCAATCCGGGCAGCTACGGGCTACGAGTATCACTCGACCAAGGGACTTGTCAGCAGATTCTACGAACACGCATAGAATAGATGAATGAGTTGGCTTTATTCGCAGGCGCTGGTGGAGGAATACTCGGAGGGCATCTCCTTGGATGGCGCACAGTGTGCGCTGTCGAATGGGAGCCCTACCCAGCATCAGTCTTGGTTGCCCGTCAAAACGAAGGAACACTCCCAGCTTTCCCGATCTGGGATGATGTTCAAACCTTTGACGGAAAACCTTGGAGAGGACGTGTTGATGTCATTTCTGGAGGCTTTCCCTGTCAGGACATCTCTTGCGCGGGAACAGGTGCAGGAATCGACGGGGAGAGATCCAGTATGTGGAGACACATGGCAAGAATCATCAGTGAAGTTCAACCCAAACACGTCTTCGTGGAAAACTCACCAATGCTTGTGGGAAGAGGACTTACCCGAGTACTCGGTGACCTTACCAAAATGGGGTATGATGCAAAATGGGGTGTGCTGGGAGCGCATCACGTTGCCGCCCCTCACAAGCGGGACAGGATCTGGATCGTGGCCAACTCCATGCACCCGGGATTGGAAGGGAGACAGAAAGCCGGAAACTCTAATCAAGTCAGGAAGAAACTCGACGAACGGACTCCCGGAAGCGGTGACGGAAGCAGAGGGAAGGCATTGTGGTGGGAAACTGAACCCAACGTGGACAGAATGGCTGATGGGGTGGCCTGTCGGGTGGACAGACTTAAGGCCATCGGAAACGGACAGGTTCCACAAGTGGCCGCACTCGCATGGAGATTGCTAAGTGAGCAGTGAATAAAAGCCCGGCTAGGTTGATTAACTTAGCCGGGTTTGCTGTTGTTAAGAGATGCTAATAATGCTAGCTTACCAGCATGACAGCAATCAACTCAGTCATGATCGCTGGACATAGGATTAAGATACAACGATCCGACCTCGAGGACTGCTATGGACAATACTCCCATGACAAAAGAACCATTCAACTCGCTGAGAATCTCCCAGAGCAGGAATACCTGCCCACCCTGCGGCATGAGATGCTCCACGCGGCCTTCCACCTGTCTGGAATCTCCTTTCTTGACTCGTTTCAAGAGGAATCCTGCGTCCGCTGCATCGATGAGATCTTTTTTCCAGCATACGAGCGCATTCTAAAACGACTAAATAACAACCAACCAAAAACCAACGATGAAATCGAACAATAGAGGACTCCCAGAGGGGATCTACGAGAAAGACGGGTTCTACTTCGCGAAGATCTTTCGCAAGGTGACCACAGATAGACAGGGCAAAGACATCCATGGCCCTTATCGCAACACAATCGCCCAAGCAGTGGAGGACTGGAAGGAGATGATCGAGGAGCGTGGAGGCCCACTTCCCACAGATCACGTTATGTCCAAGGCTCGAACCAATCGACTCGCTCGACGAGCCGCACGAAAATTCTTGCTCAGTAAGAAGTTCAAAGAGATCGTCGCTGAAGAATCCATCGCCTAAGACCCATGAATGACCGCCAACGCAAATTCGCAGAGCTAGTAGTCCAAGGTCGCCCAGCAAGCCGCGCCTACCAGGAAGCTGGCTACTCCGCGACCGGCAATTCGGCTGAGGCGTCTGCTTCTCAGCTTTTAAGGAACCCTAAGGTTGCCGAATACATCGAGGAATTGCGTGGAGAGGTCAAGGCAGCGTCCAAATTCACCCGTGAGAGTAAGCTGGAAGGCATCTACGAGATCTACCAGAACAACAAGCTGGACGATCCTAGGGTTGCTCTAGCTGCGATTGCAGAGGAAAACCGCATGACTGGTGATCACGCTGCTGAGAGGTTGCAAGTGGAAGCTGATGTCGTCGTTCGCATTGGAGAATGAAGGTAACCATTGAACTCAAGCCCCGCCCTGCCTTCAGGGAATTCGTCCACAGTAAGCATCGCTGGGCCTGCATTGTCGCGCATCGTCGTGCCGGTAAGACCTTTGCTGTTCTCCAGAAGCTCATAAAGATCGCCTTCGAGTATAAGAGATCGGGCCCGCCTCCCCGGTTCGCTGTCATCTCCCCGACTCGAGAGCAGACCAAAGATATTTGCTGGGCATACCTCAAGGAATTCGTCGCTGCTGTCCCTCAGGTGGAGATTAATGAGTCAGAACTCAAGATCACTCTGCCGAACAAGACTACCATTCGACTATACTCAGGAAACAACTTCGAGCGTTTACGGGGTTTGTATCTGGATGGGGTTATTGTCGATGAGCCAGCGGACGTGCCACCGGCTGCGTGGTCTCAGGTGATCCGTCCATGCCTCTCCGACTATCAGGGATTTGCTTGGTTCATTGGCACACCAAAAGGGAAAGATGCCTTCTACAAGAGACATCAACAGGCTCAGGAGTCTCCAGAATGGTATAGCGCGCTCATCCGTGCGAGTGACAGTGGAATTCTTCCTGCTGAGGAGCTTAAAAGCATCCGAGATGACTACACTGTGTCTGAAGCGGACTATCGACAGGAGTATGAGTGCGACTTCTCCATCGGTAGACCCGGGGCAATCTACGCTGCTGACATCAATAGAGCTGAGGCCGAGGGTCGCATCGGGCCATTCCCCATCGATGACTCTGCACTAGTCCATACGACTTGGGACCTCGGAGCTCCTGCGAATACCTGTGTCATTTATTGGTCCCGGGTAGGGTTGACCTATCGTATTCTGGATTGCGACATGGGGCTCGAGATGAAGACCGGGGAGAGAGTCGCTCATATGCTGGCCAAGGGATACAACTATGGATACCATTTCCTCCCTCACGATGGTGACAATAAGCACGCTGACAATATGTCATTCTCTGAGAAGCTAGCTGAGGCCGGGCTCGCTAATGTCAGATCTCTGCCTCGAGGGCCCCACGGTGCTGAGGAGAAGAGGATCCGCATGATGACAGACATATTCAGCCAGCTATGGTTCCATGAGTCACTCACCGGGGAAGGTGGACTGCTCGAGGCCCTAAGCGCATACCATCGCAAGGAGGCTAGACTAGGTGGCTATATCGAAAACAAGATCGCTCACGACTGGTCATCTCACCCGGCTGATGCCTTCGGATATATCTCTGAAGCTCTCCAGAATAAGATGATCCCGGAGCTTCAAGCGACTCAATCATATGGGAGAGGCAAACAACGTCCAATCGGTGTGGGCAACCTATAGCGTTGTGGGATTATCAATCATCCAGTATTGCAGAGACATGGGATCAAGAATCAGGAGCGGCGTTTCCAAAAATTACGAGGCCAATCGAACTGCCTTTGAGAGTGCCAAGAGCACCTATGAATCTAAACTCAAATTCGGGAAGACATCTACCAGATCCAATGGTTTGTCTGAGGCCGAGATCGGTCCGGCCCCTGTGATGCAGTTCAGCAACGGATTCGCGGGAGATGCGGAGCGCAGTAAGTTTTACCAAGATCCAACCAGACAGCGGAGGCGCGGGGGGTTAGGGTTCGGTGGTCAGAACCCGCTACTCGGATAAATCACTCAAGAAATAAGTACATCATGGGATCAAAACCAAAAACACCCAAGGCGGCCCCTGTAGCCGCCCCAGCCCGTCAATCATCTCTTGATATCAAGAGGACTCAAGAGGACGAAAAGAGAAAAATGCGTCAAAGGTTTGGATTCCAGAAATCCATTTACACCGGGAATAACTCAGGCCCATTAGGCTAACATGACGGGCAAGCAGACAGTCGAGCGGTTCGATCAGTTGGAGGCCTTGCGTCTCCCTCATGAATATCTGTGGCAAGAGACTGCCTGGTTGATGAACTCTCGCAACTACAACGGGAGAGGCAATGTCAGTGGATACGTTCCTCACAATGAGATCTACGATACTACGCTGAGAACCAAGTCACGCATGCAGGCTAATGGCATCACTTCGATGCTGTATCCTCGTGATCGTGACTGGCTTGTTATGCGCCCAGCTTGGGAGGATCGTAAGAATCTTAGCTTGGAGAAGGTC
>Ga0181394_1000072_pt1 | contig 36926 bp, 58 predicted proteins | sample 17SPOviralmetaG_FD_130123 | JGI IMG/M metagenome (GOLD analysis project Ga0181394, IMG submission 130123) | Marine viral communities from the oligotrophic San Pedro Time Series (SPOT) site, San Pedro Channel, CA, USA - 17 SPOT_SRF_2010-11-23 | ecosystem: Environmental > Aquatic > Marine > Strait...
GATTTAACTTTGGCTGGTTCTACTTGGTTTTCTACAGCTTCAAGTGCAGTCTATGGTTCTGCTAAACCATTTTCTGGAGGTACATATACAGCATCAGTAGTTGCAACGTGTATACCAAAGTAGGATTTTTTGTATTATTTTTTATGTTGGGGTCATATGCTCAAGCACATGAGCAAACCCCAGCGTATCCTAGAATATTACCTTCTCACGTCGAAGGCGTGGTTAAGGTGCAATTACGATTATTGAATAGACGAAAAGAAATAAATTATTATGAAATTGGTTTGTTTGATATAAATTTTGATGAAATAGATTTTACTACAAAGCGAAAAATAATAAAAATAGACTATCAAGAAACAATAGATTTTGATGTTTATTTAAGAAAGTCTGATTTAGATAGAGCAGTTTATATTTGTACTGCATCAAAAATTTTAAAATCAAATAAATCTAGGGCGGTAGTATCGTCTATTGTATGCTCAAAATTAGGTGGAGAACCACTATGAGATTAGTATTTGCATTATGTGTTATTTCTAGTTCAGCTATGGCAGAGAATAGCGCCTTGTCTCTTTCATTACCAAACCCCCCAATGAATTATCAATCCGACAGCTTTTCTACAGGAAATATGCGGTGCAGTAATGCAGTGGGTGGTGGTGTAAATCTTGAATATGGAGTTACTGGTGTTCTTTCTGGATTAGATACAAACAGCAAGGGGCGAGATATAGGTGTATATGCTCGAATAGTTATTCCGCTAGATAAGCCCAAAGCTCGAATTAATTGTGATGACTTATACCAAATAGAGCTAGCACAGCGCAGATTGGAAATACAAAAATTACGTGACGAAATAGAAGCACTTAAAAACTTGCAAAATGTTGAAATGGAGTTTGAGGACTGATGGTAGATACAACAAAAATTGCAGATGAAATAGACGGATTGGCTGATAAACAGGTTAAAGTTGGTGGTGTGAAGCTTACTTTTGCCTCAATTATGGCAATTTTTGCATTTATTAGCACTGTTGTAGGGGGACTTTACGGCGGTTTTGTGTTATACCAGAGGATAGAAGCTGTCGCTGGCCTTGATTTAGACGAATATCAGGCTGAAATTAGATTTATAGATAATAAGATAACAGCATTAACGGAAAAATCAGAACAAGGGATAGATTACACACGCGACATAAAAAATAATTTAAAAAATGACATTCTTAGATTGGAAAAACAGTCGGACAGAACAGAACAGTTAGTTCGTAATGTTTTAGATGATGCGCGTGATATGATTGACAAGGCTTCTAGGCGATTTGAAACACAAAGAGAACAGCTAAGAAGTACACAAAAAGGCGATATGGCCGAGCTAGAGGCTAGGTTAGAGAAGTTAGTGCAAAGGGCTTTAGATAATCCCTTAGCAAATTAGGAGTAAAAATATGACTGAATTTGAAAAAGCTGACATAGATGGCAATGGAACAATAGATCAAGCTGAGTGGGATAAATTAGCGTTCGAAGATCGTCGATTGAAATTGCAAGATGATGATGCCCAAAGAGATGCACAGCGCAAGATGGCTTGGTTTGCCTTGTTCGGAATGTTGCTTTATCCATTTTCAATTATGGTTTGCAACTTGGCTGGTCTTGACGAGGCCATGAAGTCACTAGCATCAATTGCTGGTGTTTATTTTGTATCAGTAGCCGCGATCGTCGCCGCGTTCTATGGCAAAGAGGCATACACAAAAGGAAAGGCAAGTTCCAATGATGAATTTAGTAGGTAATTTAATTGGACCAGTAACTGGTTTATTAGATAAAGTTATTGAGGATAAAGATCAAAAGGCACAGTTAGCCCATGAGATCGCCACAATGTCCGACAATCATGCTCAACAGGCTTTAATGGGGCAACTTGAGATAAATAAGGCAGAAGCCGCGTCTGGGTCTCTATTTAAAGGTGGTTGGCGACCATTCATAGGATGGGTTTGCGGATTTGCGTTTGCTTATCACTTTGTATTGCAACCTCTTATAGTCTTTGGTGTTACGGCGGCTGGTGTAGATATGCCAGAGTTGCCAAGCTTTGATATGGGTTCACTTTTAACTGTGATGATGGGTATGTTAGGTTTAGGTGGATTAAGGTCAGTCGAAAAACTCAAAAAAATTGAGAAATAAAGGAGTAGTAAAATGAATAAAAATTGGGAATTATTTTTCAAAATGCTAATACATCATGAAGGTGGTTTTACTGATGATGATCGTGATGCTGGAAACTCACAGGGTGATGGTCATGGCAACAAGGGTAGCACAATGCTAGGTGTAACGGCTATGAACTGGGCTAAATACACAGGAAAGCCAGCACCAGTAGAAGTTATGAGGGAGCTTACAGAAGATGATGTTAAGCCGCTTTATAAGAAAAACTATTGGGACGCTATAAAAGCAGATCATTTACCTTCTGGTGTAGATATTAGCTGTGCAGACCTTTGCGTAAATGCTGGGCCAAGGCGTGCGGCTAAAATATTGCAAAAATCAGTTTATGCATCAGTCGATGGTAGCATCGGGCCAATGACGTTGAAAAAGGTAAATGATGTAAATCCAGCGGAATTACTTGATAGATATTACGATGAACGTGAAAGCTTCTACAGGTCATTAAAAGATTATGAACATTTTGGACGCGGATGGTCTAGGAGAAATAAAGAAACACTAGATAAAGCTAGGGAATTGTTAGATTAAAAATGATGACAAAAATTGCACATCGGGGCAAACTTTCACAAGGCCAAATAACACGATTGGGTGGCTTGATTGCTTTTGTATGCGGTAGAAAACCATATTACAAAATAATGAAAGACTTATACGATAATGAATTTTTAATTGATATCAACTCAGAACCTGAGCTTACAGAAAAAGGTAAAGAGGAATTAAATAGATTAACTGCGATGGCGGGCTTGCGCCCAGAGCATTATGCGTTTACTTAACATCCGGTGGGGCGAGCCACACGCCCCACACGATTAAAGCATATATTTATTTTTTAGATTATCTACTTTCATCATAGCCCTAGCGACTTTTAAATCATCAGGCGTATCTACTGATAAGCTAGAACCATCCATTCTAAATGTTCCTATAGTTTTTCCCATTTCTATTAGCCTCATCATTTCAATACCTTCAACTTTTTCTAGTTGTGTTGGTCCATTTGCAGAAAAATCTGATAATGTTGATCTCCTAAAGCCTAAAACACTTAAATGTTTTTTAAGTCCCATTTCTGCACCATGCTCATATGGTATGTCATGACGAGACATTCCAATAATTCTATCGTTAGAAGTGGTAACTTTTACTCTATTTTTATCATTATGTTCATTTAAGTATTGCCAAGGTATGCAAGAAGAATGATCTGCATTTTTTTCCATGAATACTGCAACTTCATTAATCCATTGTGGTTCGACGAATGGTTCGTCGCCTTGTACGTTTACAATAATTGACTGATCATCAAACCCCAAATGCTCACAAGCTTCATTAAGACGATCTGTACCGCATACATGATTTGAGGAAGTATCAATGGTTTTTATTTCATGAGCCTTACAAACCCAATGTATTCTGTGATCGCAAGTAGCAACCGTAACGCTTTTTGCTCTCGAAAGCATAGAGCGACGAGCAACATGTACTATCATTTGTAAACCATCTATTTCAAGTAATGGTTTATCTGGTAGCCTTCTGCTTTCTAATCTTGATGGTATAATTACATGAAAATCAGTCATTATTATCAGCTTTCTATTTGTTCTGCTGTTCTAGGCAATCTTGCGTGTTTTATTATATTTCGCACTGTTGTTTCTTTTAAATCTAGTATGACAGCAATAGTTTTTTGATCAAATTTTTTGTGTATTAATTCATTTATACGCATTGCATTATCACTTAATTTTAACGGCATTCTTTGTCTACCGCCTAAATTGTTGTGCGTTTGAGTAGTCCTCCCATATGCATAGACACTTTCTTTTGATTTTTTTGCACCGGCTGTACCTTTTGCAGACATATGCATCATTTTGCCAAGTTCGTATTCAGTAGGCTTTCTGCCCTTTTTTTTCATAAATTCTTTTAAATAGTTTGCCATTATTGTTCCTTTTTTGTTTCAATTTTGTGTTGTACCAAAAGACCATTTAAACGTTGGCGGCTAATTCCAATTGCTTTAGCCGCCTGAGATTTGTTTTTATTTTTTTCAAGCTGTTCTTTAATTAATGTTATTTGAGCATGTTTATAATTTTGGCTCAATTGTTTCCATAATGTCATATTTTAAACTTTCGTATATTCAGCAACACGTTTACCATTTCCAACAATTACCATTTCTTTGTGGAATGCATAACCAGATTGTTTTAAATCATGCATACGAGATGCTAACCTTAAACAACCATATAATTGTAACGCCTCAAAAGCTGTAATAGACTGACCTTGATCAAGGTGAGCTTTAATCATTTTTGTTTGATTTTCCATTATTGATCTCCCATCAATTTTTCTAATTTATTTAATTCACCTTTAATCCAAGATATCCTATCTTGTTGAACCTCCTCTTTTTCATAAAGTTTTTGTTTTTCAATTTGAATATTAGCCAATTTTGACTGAGCGTCAGTAAGCGAAGCCTCCATTGCAGTGTGCATTTTACCTATCATAAATGTTCCTCCTGAACTGTTTCATCGAAATATTCGACATATTGTGCCATTAGAGCCTTTTTAAGCCTCTGAGAGATGGGTTTAAGAGTTCTGGCAACAAATATGTCGCCAAAGTCTATATCAACCTCTGGTGGGTTAAATTGATTACCGCGATCAATCGCGATATCGTATTCTACAGAGACTTCAATATTGAAGCCCCTGTATTCTAATTCAAATGTATGCTCATTTCCGTAATACATTTTTTCTTTTCCAAACTTTATAAGCTTCAATAGTTTTTTGATCTTGGGCAAGTGGGGCTTCATCAACAAAAGCTATAAATTTACTCCACTCCATACCAAGCCATTTACATCGGTTTTCTAAAATGGTGGTTGCGCCTTTGATTTGCATTATTAAGCCTCCTCTTTTTCAGAAAGAAGTCTTTCAATTTTGGTTTCTATTTTTGCAATTGCTAATCTAACCTGATCAGTAGCCATATCATTACACACCATGTAGTCTAAAGAGACATAAAGAGCAGTAAGTGCATCGCGATCATATTTGTTAAGTGGGTTTGTCATTTGGCTGGTTCCTTATTTTGATTATAGAGATAGATTACATCACGATTATAATAATGTAAACTATTATTTTACAATTAACACAAAAAACATGTAGGGGAGGTTTTTACGCCCCCCCCCTTATTTGTTTATAATTCTGCCCAAGCCCTAGTATTCATTGCTCTAGCAACCACACCTTCACGATATCTAGTAACATTTTCTGGTGAGCTACTTTTTGATGTATGTGTAGCCCAGTGAGTTAAGCAATTATACAAAGCCCACTTGTTTTTACCTAGATCATTAAATTCATTATTTAATTGACCCATCAAGTTTTCAAGCTGGCGCTGGTTCCATTTTTCTTCGTAAGTTTTGCTTTTCAGCGCAACAACCTGATTTTTAAAGAACTTTTCAGCATTATGCTTACTAACTCTGGTATGCATGTAATCATTCCAAAGCTCTTTTTGATTATGAAATGTTTCTAGGCCGGATATGATTTTATCAGAAGCGCCTTCTGTGCTTACTTGTGATGTATGGCGCATCCAAACTTTTGATATTGCGTCAGGAGTTGTGCAACCATTTAAGCACCAAAGTCGTAATGCGTCAGCTGACGTTTGATAAGCCCAAGAACCATCGTATGAGTTCCAAGCGCGTACTCTATATTTAACATAATCACCTTTTGATGGTTCAGTAACTACATCATTAAACAGTACATCAATCTGCAATTTTCTGCCATCATCAAGCCCACGTACCTCAAAATTAAAGTCATTTGAAATATCAGCTTTTTTAATGCTGTCATATGTTGAGTTAACAACATCGTCATGTAAAAGTTTTTGATATGTATTGCGGTGCAAGTGTAGCACTTTGTTAGTGTCGGTGCGGATTAAGCTTTTCCAGCCTTCAATTGGCTCACTCATACCCACAGGTATCACAGGAACTTCTTCAACTTCAAAGTCCCAGTCATTGTTTCCAGTAATTTGTGCGTTTGCAAAATCTAACATTTTTTTATTCTCCATTGGTTGGTTTATATTCTCTTATTCACCACACAAATAGATTTGTAAATATATATTTTACTAAAAAGTTAAATTACTTGTTATTGTAGCAAAAAATGTTCTACATATTAATAAAATTATTGGTAATCATATTATGTCTATAAAAACTTGTGAATTTATAGTAGCTGGAAAGCCAACTGGCAAAGCTCGCCCAAGATTTACGAAGCAAGGTCACGCATATACTCCAAAAGAAACACGCCAGAGAGAAACTCTAATTAAACAAACCGCTTGGGTTGCCATGCAAAACTCTAGGTTAAAGGTTACTGATCGCAGAGTGAGCGTTATAGTGTCCTTTTATTTTGATGTACCGAAATCATACACAAAAACTAAAACCATACTTTGTCAGTCTGGAGTTTTAGTGCCATCTAAGCCTGATATTGATAACCTAGCTAAAGCTGTCTTAGATGGGTGTAATGAGGTTGTTTATAGGGATGATGCACAGGTTTGGCATTTATCTGCTTTCAAGAGCTATTGTAAGCCTGATCAAAAGGCTGAAACACACGTCAAGTTACAATGGGACGAATATGAGCAAAAGATATAATATAGGTTTTACTTGTTCATCTTTTGATATTTTACATGCTGGTCATATAACCATGTTGCAAGAAGCAAAATCAATATGTGAACATTTAATTGTAGGTTTGCAAGTTGACCCATCAATAGACCGACCTAAAAAAAATAAACCAATACAAAGCCTTTTAGAAAGGCAGATACAACTTAATGCGATAAAATATATTGATGAAGTTATTGTTTACTACACTGAAAGAGAATTAAAGCAGATACTTAAATCTTTGCCAGTAGATGTAAGAATTATTGGTTCTGATTATATAAATAAAGACTTCACAGGCTCTGATTTAAAAATTGACGTATATTATAATAGGAGAAATCATAATTGGTCTAGCAGTAGGTTAAGATCGCTATTGGAAAAATGAATTTCGTTTTCCATTGACCTAATCAGAATATGACCAATCAGCTCCATATAGTTCACGCCATTTCTTTTTTTCTTTGTGTATAGCTATCTTGGTTGTGTCCCACATTCCTTGATGATGACCATCGCATAAGGGTATTGCACGCATATCACAGGTTTTTCCACCACTGTTTCTGTCGTGTATTACGTGATGTGCTGTTGTCATAGTTGTTTGAACTTCTCCAAATTTTTGACAAATGACACACTTTCTAAGCCTGATTTCATTTAAAAATTTTTCATTTCTTATGGGTTTAGACTGTTTTAGATTTGACCACATATCATTTCAACCTTAAATTTTTTGGTCTTAATTTTGGCTTGAGTAACAAAGCAGATACTTTATCTGTCTCTATACATTGTGCCATACTGTCCATATCTTGATATGGCTCATACACAGTTGGTAATGCGTTTCCGCACTCGTATGCCGTTCTATATAAAGTTTTCTTTTCTATTTCTACGCCGGCAACAACATAGGTTAATACTAGCATTGTATAAAATGTCATTTTAATAGCTCCATTGGGTCAATTCCTATTGCTTCTGCAAGTTTTTCGAGTGCTTTCTCGAAATATTCATTAAAGTCTTTTTGTGCCATTTTATCCATTTTTGTTGAGTCCGGAAAACGATAAACACCTCCGAATTGACTGATAACAGTCCTATAATACCCACAAGCAATTACCATTTCTCTGTGCAATACTTCGGAGTTAGGCCACTTTCCCGTAGCTTTACAAACTCTGCCGAGTAGCATCCAATATAATTTACGCTGGTTGTCAGACCTTGCTTTAATTAAAGTCATATCGAATACAGAATTATTTGGAAGTTCCAGTAACTGCTCCGCATCATATGCGGAACAGGGTAATAGTTGACCATTGTGTAGCCTAACAGATATTTTTGGCCTTTTACTCAAAATGGTATCTCGTCATCAAGCTCTGTTGGATTTGAGTTTTGAACATTTTCTTGTGGTTCATATGTTTTCTTTCCAGCAAGGGTGACTTGATAAGCGTTAATTTTTTTATAAATTTTGCCGTTGTATTCCTCCTCTTCAAAACTACCACATACGACTACTGCCGTTCCTTTTGTTAGCATAGGGGCAATATTTGTCCCCCCTTTGCCCCAATAGGCAACACTAAACCAATATGTTTGATTTTTTCTTCTGTCATTTACCGCAACATCAAAACTAGTAACTTGCATTCCAGATTGTGTTGTTCTGACAACTGCATCTTTTGCTAGATTTCCATAAAAGTTCATAGTTAACATTTAATTTATCCCCAATTCCATTGATTTGTTTTCCCAAGCCGAAGCTATTTTATCTGAAAATTCCTTATCGGTCTCAGCTATTTCTGTAATTAACTTAAACGCTTTGTTAAACATAGCATCAAAATTATCAGCAGTAGCATTTTCAATAAACTTCATAAGTTTTATTCCCCGCTGTTCTGCTGTTTCGATACGCTTTTGGGGTGTATCGATACGGCGTTGTGATATAGCCTCTTTTTTTCTTTCAACACCAACCATTTCATTTGCAGAAGCGTATTGACCGCCATGTAAGCCTAGAGAAGCCAATGCACGTCCGATTGCAGAAGTCTCACAGACCTCAATTGCTGATGTTTTGGTTATATATGACGAGCCGCGCACCTCTTCGGCATATCCAGAGCCAATAACAAATCCTGTTTCGCGCTCTATAATTATAGCTTGAAAGACTACAGTTTTGCCATCATTTACTTCTAGTTTAGTTTGTATGCCATATTCTCCACCAAATTCACGTCTGAATACTTCTACGCGCTTTGCGACTTCGGTGTATTGTTTGCCGCCTTTTTGTTTAACGCCATGTGTTTCATTTAATTCAGAAACGCCATCCATAGCTTTTATAAATTTATTTTCCATTATTTAGTCCTTATAGATATAGTTTGAGCGCCAGTGACTAATTCAGCCCCATCAATTTTGACACCCGCTTTTAATTGTTTTTTGATTTCTGTTTTATCTGGTGTGATAGACACCTTGGTTAATTGTGTTGGTATTTCATCAGGGTTGATGATGTTAACGCTTTCAATACCTTTCCTCAAAGATATGGTTGCTAGAGCGTGTGGGATTTTAGTTTGATTTGCACATAGCATAATGGTCTTGAGCATTTTAGTAAGCTTCTGCTTTCTTGCATCATGACCTGATTTGCGTTCTGCATATCTTTTAGAAACATCTGCGCATGAATTTGACCATGCCTCAGCCTCTGAAATCTTTAATAATATTTTAGTTACTAGATCAAGAACATCTGTTTCACCATCTAGTGTATCCCAGAATGCGTCTTCATCATCACGATAAGGAGCAAGCTCTTCTGAAATAGCTGTTATCATTGCGCTATCAATCCTCATTATTATTTTCCTCTGAATTAAATAATTCAATAGCAGTAGCAATTGCTTTATCTATAACTTGAAAAGCATCAGCTGGAAAAACTTGGGTATTGAATTGAAGTTGAGTGATTTCACCTTTATCTTGTTTGGCGATTAAATCAGTTGTTCTATTAGCAATTGCAAGAACTAATTGTTCTTTAATAAATCTAATAGGTGGGTTCTTTTTTATTGGTTTTAGCATGTTGACCTCCTAGTTGCTACTTGCTTATTATTGCCATATGAGTAATAAATGCAATAGGCTTTTGCCTTATTCGCAAAAAAAGGAGTATAATTTGGAAATACAGGAAAAAGAAAGGGACTTAAATAATCTACGCGAAAAGCTTTCTGACAGGCGCTTAAAGGTCGTTGCTCAAAGGATTGGTATGACATATGCCGCGCTTAGTAGGATTATGCGTGGGGGAACGCCTTCACGAAGGACAATCGATAGATTACAAAAATATTTAAATGAAAGTAAATGAAAAGACCATGTCTTAAGCCTAGAATAAGACATGGTCTATAGCAGATAAATGGAGGTCGCCATCTATGGAAATAACTATAACAGCAAATACAATAAACGCAAGAAGGATTAATTATGTCCTTTAGTGCGGTAAATTGGTCTTGGGAGCAAAAGGGTCTCTCAGCTTACGAAAAAATGGTATTATTAGCTTTGGCTAATAGACATAATCCTGACTATGGATGTTTTCCTAGTATAAAGAAAATTGAAGAGGATGTTGAGTTTTCGGAAGCAACTATAAAAAGGGCTATTAGAACTCTAGAAAGTAGAAATATAATTAGGGTTCAAAAGGCTTTTAGGCCAAATGGTAGCCAAACATCCAACAGGTATTTTTTCAAATTTGAATATGATACCCAGTGTCAGGCAGATACCCCCCCTAGTGCCACAGAGAACCCCCTCCCAGTGCCACAGAGACACCCCCATAAACAAGTAATACATAAACAGGTAAATGAACCTATATTAAGATCAGTAGATTTGGGTTTTGAATATTTTTGGAAAGAATACCCTAGAAGTGTTGGAAAGCCACATGCTGAAAAAGCTTTTAAGAAAGCATCTCAACGTGTCGGAGTAGATAAAATATTAGAAGCTGTAAAACCATTTGCTGATAGTGTTTCTCATAAGCCAAAAAAATATATACCTCACCCTGCAACTTGGCTTAACAGAGATGGTTGGAATGATGATTTAGAAGAAAACGAAGAAAAATCATCAACTGATTATATGGAAAGTCTTTTTAAGAGTAGAGCGCAGGGGGATGAAAGAAAATGGATCAAGTAAAAGAGTTTATAAAAAATTGTAAATCTTGCCTTTTAAATAAAAAAAAGGAGATGAAGTTTGCAAAAAAACGTAAAATTGAATTACAGAAAGATTATGATGCTTACATGAAGCAACATTTAAAGGCGATGGAATTTTGTGATTTTGTTATCGAAGATGTTGAAGAAAATATTAAAGGTCTTAATCGGTTGATATTGAAATATGAGGATAAACTTAAATGAATTATGAAAATAGAAAAATGATTGTATCAGCATGGCTATTTAATTTGTTAAAAAGATACGAGCCGCCAACGCATCTTGACCAAGACGCGGCAAGAGAAGAAATGGTTCTTATGGTTGAGGATATCAATAGTGAATTGCCAAACATTGATGAGCGTTATTTTAAGGAACATCTGGAAAGAATAGCTAGGCACGTCAGGAAAAATCAAAACTCAAGAAAGTGGCCTACAATTGCTATGTTTATGAAGGGTGTAAGAGAATACTCTAAGAGTATTGAAGCAAAAAAAGTAATTAGCGAACATACCGGCGATGTTTTAAGTCCAATGAAAATAAATGCTAATAGAATAAAAAAAGGCGAAGGTGTTTGCGAAAGTTACCTTCAAGGCGCTAGGGTCGATGAAATGATAAGACTTGGTTACATTACGCGAAATGATTTAGATAAATATCAAAAATCACTTGAAAGATGATAAAAAATGTAAATAATGTAATTATTACTGCTTTGGTTGGTAGTTACCAAAACTCGCTTATCTTTCTGTAGTCGATTATAGCGAGTAAACTGACCCTTCATTTATTTGGAGGGTCTTTTTTTATTGCGCTCAGTGCAAATATTGCCTACAAAAATGATGTATAAGTAAAAAAGGCGAGATAATGCAAATACATGAGATGAAAATTGATCTGATTATTCCATATGATCAAAACCCTAGAGATAATTCTTCTGCAGTAGAAAAAGTTGCTGATAGTATCAGGGAATTTGGGTGGCAACAGCCTATTGTAGTCGATGAAGATCAGATCATTCTCGCTGGACATACTCGCCACCTAGCGGCTTTAAGTATGGGTTTAGATACAGTACCAGTATCTATTGCAAACGGACTTACTGATGCTCAAAAGAAGGCATATAGGATTGTTGATAATAAAACATCTGAGTTAGCCCAGTGGGATAAAGAGCTTCTGAAGTCTGAATTTTTAGAATTACAAGAATTAGATTTTGATTTAAACCTAACAGGATTTGATTTAGACGAAATTGCAAAGATGTCTGGAGAAGACTTACTACAATTTGATGAAGAGCTAGACGAAATAGAGCAAAATCAAGTATTCAATGGCCTAGAAAATGTTAATCCAAGTCATGTTAAATCTTTGATGCTTTATTTGGATACCGAAACAGAACCAAAATTTAAACAAATGTGCATGAAAATTCAAGAAAAGCATGGTATAGATAACTTAACAGACGCAGTATATATGGCGGTATCAAATGAGTGTAAAGATTTATGAAGCAAAAGCCTACGGAACTTTTGAAGAGTGGGGTGAGCGAGCTGGTTCACTTATTCAAAATGATGAAATAGATCATATTATTGATTATGATTGCGATGCTTATGACAGTGATGGCAATCCTCTTTTTATGTTTCGAAAAAATGTAATACCAAAAGCATTATGTAAACAAGCGTATGGTATATTAAGAAACGCCGCAACTCCAACTGACAACCGAGGAAATGCGGCTGGTGAGTTTAATATAGCTGATGATATTAATTTAAAAAACCGAGATACTGTTCAACCTTCAAACAAAAAACAAAAAAGATTTCAAGTTCTGAAAAAAGATGGGTCACTTTCAAAAAGACTAAGAGCTAAAACAGTGAATAGTGGGATAATTGGATATTTTGACAGAACAATACGCTTTCCCTATTGCCGTCAAACAGCTTGGACTGAGAAAAATTTTGATCAGTTTCGTGGCGCTTACCCTTATATAAAGCATATATCTGATCAGTTTAAAGAGGCTTGTCCTGAGCGTTGGAACGCTCAAAACGAAATGGCTCAAAAAACTAATGCAGACTTTTTGATTGGCGATACTGTTTTCACGACTGTAACTGTAAATAAGAATTTTAGAACTGCTATTCATACTGATGCTGGTGATTTTAAGGGTGGATTTGGAAATATAGCTGTATTACAGGCTGGAAAATTCGATGGCGGTTACACTTGCTTGCCAAGATACAGGGTCGGGTTTGATGTTAGAAACACTGATATTTGTTTTTTCAATGTTCACGAGTGGCATGGAAATTTAGAAGTAAAGGCAAAACAACCATATGAACGAATTTCAATAGTTAGCTATTATCGTGAAAATATGTTCAGATGTGGTAATGCTGATGAAGAATTAAATATTATCAAGGGGCGCAAAGATTTGACCGGTCTAAACGCGGAGCAATAATATGTGTGGAATAGTTGCCGCGTATGATCATAATGGCGTTGATATGAAGTTATTCAGAAAGATGATGCTTCAAGCCATGATAAGAGGGCAACACGCTACAGGAATAAGTTATATACAAGACGATAAAGTAATCACAATAAAAGAGCCAGTAAAAGCAAGCTTGTTCTCTATGCCTAATATAGAAACAATAGCGATAATCGGTCACTGTAGGTATTCAACAAGTGATCTTGAATATAACCAGCCTATTTCGAGTGAAGACCAAGCAATAGCCCATAATGGGGTTGTAACTCAATTGCCACCGGAAGAATGGGAAGAGTGCTATGGCTTCAAAACAACTGGTAAAAATGATACAGAGCTTTTATTAAGAGCTTTCGAAAACGACATACACCCATTGGAGGCTTTTCCGAAATCTTCAATATCATCTGCTGTAATTAGTATCGAGGCCGATGGTCCTGAAATTGGTTTTTTTAGGAACGGACAAAGACCTTTATGGTATGATTACGATGATGAAACGCAAGCTTGTTATGTTGCAAGTACGGAAAATATTTTTGATAGGAGTGGAGATTTTCACCACATAAAAAGGTGCGTTGCTGGTGAACATTATCGTATAACGCAAAAAACTGGTTTTATGTCTTATAAATTTATTGAGGGTTTTGAGGATTTACAGCCATGAGGCTATGTGAAGAGGCTGAAATAGTTGATCTAATTAATTCTTCAAAATCTGGTAAGAATACAAAATTTCTTTCTGCATCTCATAGTCTCTGGAAGAGGTTTGGTAATTATGACAGGTATCCACCGCTAGTTTTAGATGATAATGGAATTAAAAGCGTTATATTTGCAACTTTTTCTGTTCGTAGTGGCTATGTAAATTTATACGAGATATGCACAGTGCAAGGGCAAGAAGGTAAAGGTTATGCATCAAAAGCTTGGGATGGATTTCTTGAACATGCAAAACAACATGATATGCAAAGATTAAAAATAAGTTGCACGCCAAGTAGTATTAGTTGGCATGTGAGAAATGGCTTAGTGTTCTGGTCTGTAGACCCTTCTGGTTCTTTAAGATCAGACCAACCAATATACCAAACAAGAAAAGAACAGTTACAATTCAGAGAAAAAGCTATAAAAAATCCGGTAATTGCGTTTCCGGACGTTAAAGTAATAAAAAAATTGAGAGCCGAGGGTCTAGAAGATCATAACTTCGGCGTTAAAAAAGCCGCGCAAGTAATTGGCGCAATACAAGAGGTAAAATCAGCTTGGCTCCGGAAAGCTTTATTCAAACAAAATTAGATTATCGTGAAAAAGATAATAGAAGAGAAGCCTTCATTTTATGGTTTGCTTGGTCTTTAAGATATAAAGATTGTGACCCTGCTTTATGGATGATGAAATATATGTTCGACCGGTATGAGTTTAACATAGAACAAAAGCTATGGGTTTGCTGGTTATATGGCACAACTTATTATGCTCCGACTTCATGGGTAATGTGGAACGAATTTCCTGATTTCGAGCTTGTAGGTGAGAAACGGCTTGAAGAATGGAACAACACAAACTATAAAAGACTTAGATATCAAACAGATACAAAGTATAATAAAGGTCATTTGCCTAAACAATTTGCGTCATATTATAAATGGGTTCATACAAATAACCCAGAAGGAACGCAAAAAGCCAAATTTGAAAGTATAGTCAGATCAACAAATGACCCTTTCAAAGCATTATGGGGGGAAATTAGTAATTCTCTATATAAGTTTGGAAGGTATTCGACGTGGTTTTACATGCAAGCATTAAAGCAATGCGCTGACATACAAACTGAACCGCCAGACTTAGTCCTTAGAGATGATAAGGGGAGCAAAAGTCACAGAAATGGATTGCTCTATGCTTTGGGTTTAGAAGAATTAATCGGACAAAAGCTAAATAATCTACAGGTTGATATGTTAGAAAAACAAGCATCAATTATTCTTTCAGAAACAAACAGTAGATTTGGTACTAAAGGTGATTTCTATGATATGGAAACATGCCTTTGTAGCTTTAAGAAGTTATTTCGTGAGCGTGATGGTCGCTATCTTGGATATTATTTAGATAGACAGGCAGAAGAAATCAGCAAAGTGCAAAATGATGGCTGGTCTGGGGTAAACTGGGATGTTTACTGGCAAGCGCGTAGGGAAACAATACACCCTTTATTAGGGGCTTCTCGGAGAATTAAGAAAGATAAATTTGCAGATTTTTTAAAGAGTGGTAATTTTATGAGGGAATTATTCTGATGTTTAGATGTATAGCGGTAGGTGGAGAGCCTGCAACCGGCAAGACAACCATGATGAAAGAGCTCTATAAGAATATGGGAGTTACTCATAATCTAAAAGCAGGGTTATTGAGAGGACATATAAACAATACTACCAATGTAAGTTTAATGGGCTTGTATAACGATGCTGGTACGTTCTTAGGTACTGATAGGTTATCAATGGCTGTAAATACAGACTTTCAAAAATATGTTAAAATGAAAAAAAGACATATTGTATTTGAAGGTGATAGATTATTCACAAATAATAATTTAAAATTTATCGGCCAACATTATGAGTTACGTATAATTATTCTCGAAGCATCAAAGCAAGAACTACATGACAGGCATATATCAAGAGGTGATGGTCAAAGTGATGTTTTCTTAAAGGGCAGGGCTACTAAAATACGCAATATTGCAACAGAGTTTGGGGGTAAGGTAGAACGTAAATCTTTAACTGAACCAGCTCATTCTATACAAATGGCTCAAGAATTGCTACAATGGCTAGAAACAGGCAAATAAGAGAGGGTGGTTAGATGGCTCCAAGATCAGATAGTAAAATAGATCAAGTAATGACTGAAAAGCTCAGGTTGGAGTTTGTTGAGGGATATACAGAAAACGATATCCGAGTTTTTCCAACCATTGATCAGCTAATTAAAAAATATGATTTGCCTGTCAAAACTGCTTACAGAAGATCAAAGGATGGGGATTGGCAAGAACAGCGTAATCAATTCAAATCTAAGTACGAAGCCCAGAGAACAGCTCAAAGGGCAAAAAGAAAAGCTGAAAAAGCTGACAAATTCGACGACACGGCTATGACATTAGCCGAAAACATACTTGCTCGAATTGGTCGAAAGCTGACACTTGCGGCTCAACAGGATCGAGTAACAGGTGAAGATAGCATAACAACGCCAGAGTTAAGAGACATAGCTGAAACTGTCTTAAAGGCACAAAAGGCTGGAAAACTTGCTTTAGGTGAAGCCGCAGAAATCAAACAGGTAGTAGCAGATGATGTCATCCCAAGAAGCCTCACAAGAATTGTTGACCAATTGGACCAACTTGCCGCGCAAAAGTCACAAGGGGCTAACCACACTATACAGTGAATGGCTTGATACAGCGCGAGATAGTCAAATTACTCCAGTAGGGGATTGGGCTGTCTGGCTTATCCTTGCTGGTCGCGGTTGGGGAAAAACAAGAACTGGCGGAGCTGATGCGGCTCTATATGCATTAAAGAACCCTAATACGCGAGTTGCGGTTGTTGTGCCTACATTTGGAGACTTAAAGCGAGTAGCCTTCGGTGGCGAAAGTGGAATACTTTCTTATTTACCTAGAGAATGTTTGTTAGCTGGTCGTGGGCAGGGCTATAATAATACTGTTCAAGAGATTAGATTGTTTAATGGGTCAATAATACAGGGGTTTGCCGCAACAGAACCAGAAAGATTGCGTGGTCCGCAATTTCATAGGGCTTGGTGTGATGAAATAGCCGCTTGGCCTTATCCGGAAACATTTGATCAGCTGATGTTTGGTTTGCGTCTTGGTGACAATCCACAATGTGTAATTACAACTACTCCAAAACCCACGCCGCTCATAAAAAACCTACTTAAACGCACAGGAACAGTAATTACTCGCGGCAGTACCTTTGATAATGCAGATAATTTAGCGGCTGGAGCTTTAACACAGCTTAAAGAAAAATACGAAGGTACAAGGCTGGGAAGACAAGAACTATATGCAGAAGTGCTTGAGGATATCGAAGGCGCTTTATGGAATTGGAATATGATTGAAAGTTCTAGGGTTAAGCCTGAAAATGTCCCAGACTTGCAAAGGGTTGTGGTTGCAGTTGACCCCGCAGTCACAAATACTGAAACAAGCGACGAAACTGGAATTATTGTTGCTGGGCGTTGTGCAAATGGTAAATATTATGTCCTTGAGGATAGGAGCTTGCATGGCAGTCCGGATGGTTGGGCTAGAGAGGCAGTAAGGGCTTTTCATAAGTATAATGCAGATCGTTTGATCGCGGAGGTAAACAATGGTGGAGATTTGGTTGAAAAAGTGGTAAGAACTATAGATAGGGAAATACCGTACACGGCGGTAAGAGCCTCTAGGGGTAAAATTATAAGAGCTGAACCTGTTGCGGCGTTGTATGAGCAGGGTAAAGTACACCATGTTGGAGAATTTAAAGCTTTGGAAGATCAACTAACATCATTTACACCAGAAGGCCGAGTATCACCTGATAGATTAGACGCTCTAGTTTGGGCATTAACAGACCTGACACAACAAACAGGGCAACCAGCATGGAGAATAAGCTGATGGCATTTTTTGACTTTTTGAAACGAAACAACTTAAATTTAGAACAAAAAGAAGCGCCAAGGGTGCATATGCAACAAACAACGCCTTATCATAATAGGCAAGATAGTTTTAAGTCTTATGCAAAAGAGGGTTATCAGCAAAATGCAGTAGTGTTCAAATGCGTGAATGAAATATCACAAGCGGCATCAGCAATAAATTTTAAAGTATTCCAAGGTGATCAAGAATTAGAACAGCACCCATTATTAACACTTTTAAACAAACCTAATCCAATACAGGCAGGAAATGAATATTTTCAATCACTTTATGCGTATATTTTATTATCTGGTAATAGTTACGCTATTAGTAGCACCGCTGGCGGCTTGCCATCTGAGTTACACCTTTTAAGGCCAGATAGAGTAGAAATAATTGCAAGCAATACGTCTATACCAAAAGGTTATAATTATACTATCAATGGGCAAATTGTAAAAACTTATGAAGCTGATCCATTCACAGGTCAATCCGAGGTAAAACATTTTAAAACTTGGAACCCATTAGACGATTATCTTGGAATGTCACCACTTATGGCGGCATCGATAGATGTTGATCAGCATAACCTCATAGCAAAACATAACATAGCATTGCTTTCAAATGGAGCTAGACCATCTGGAGCTGTAATATTTAAACCTACAGATACATCTGGAAGCCCTATGATGATGTCTGATATTCAAAGGAAGCAAATAAAAGATGATTTAGATCGCAGAATGAGTGGGGCTAACAATGCTGGAAAGCCTATGTTGCTTGAGGGTGATTTTGATTGGAAAGAAATGGGCATGTCGCCTAAAGATATGGATTTTTTACAGAATAAACACATGGCGGCTAAAGATATTGCATTATGTTTCGGTATTCCCTCACAGATTATAGGTATACCAGACAGCCAAACTTATTCTAACATACAAGAAGCTAGATTGGCTATGTATGAAGAAACAATCATCCCATTAGCCATGCGTGTTTGTAACGACCTTAACGAATGGCTGTCACCTTCATATGGTGATAATATCAAGATTGAATACGATTATGATACAATACCGGCAATGGTAGAGCGCAGAAAGCGTGTTTATGAAAATGTAACATCCGCAGTTCGTGAAGGTATTTTAACAAGGAACGAAGCGCGAGAAAGATTAGGATTAGCGCCTATCGATGGTGGTGATGATGTTTACATTGCCGCAAATTTATTTCCATTGGGTGGCCCTGCCATACCGCCAGCAAGTGGAGATGATGCAAAGAAAGATGCAGAAAACGCATATGGAGTTAAAACTGAAATTCGTAAGGATGTATATACTACTGAAGTTGAAGCTATCGAAAGGGCTGGCGAAATAGGTTGTGTAGGCTCACATAGTCACACTGAAAATGGAGAAACGATATATATGCCATGCAATACACATTCAGCATATGTGGAAGCAACAGGCGAAGATGTAAAAGAAACAGAAGATAAAGCAGAAAGCGATATCGACACAAAGCCCACAGAAGCAATGGCAACTAATGCAACTCGCGGTTTAAAGCTCAGAAAAGAATTTAATCGTGGCGGTACGTTAGTTGGTGTATCAAGAGCAAATCAATTAAAAGTTAGAGAGAGATTAAGCCCAAGAACAGTTAGAAGAATGCATAGCTTTTTCAGCAGACATGAAAGTGATAAGAGGGGCGTGGGTTTCAATAGGGGTGAAGAGGGTTATCCAAGCGCTGGTCTTATAGCTTGGTTGCTATGGGGTGGTGATAGTGGTCAAACATGGGCTAGAAAAAAAGCCGCACAGCTGGACAAAGAGCGTGACAAAAATTTTGAGTTAGAAGAGTTTTTTACCAACGAAGACATTATGGATATTAAAGCTAAAATAAGTGAAGCTGTAAAAAAAGGTTTAGCTGAAAAAGTTAAAGAACATAATGAAAAGCATGGCGATAAAAAAGGAAAGCGCGTGACCCAAGGTATGCTAGAAGCGGTATTCAGAAGGGGTGTAGGTGCATATAACACAAACCCATCTAGTGTGAGGCCAAGTGTAAGCAGTGCTGATCAGTGGGCATATGCGAGGGTAAATGGGTTTTTAAGTGCTGTTAGGACAGGTAGATTTAAGCGTAGCAAGTATGATACTGATTTGTTGCCTAAAGATCATCCATTGAGCTCTAAGGATTAATTTAGGGGGCAATTATTACATGCCCCCTATTATATTAAGATATTTTGCCTCTATGTATAATTAACTCAAGTTCGCTTTCGCCAAGAGCTTCAACTCTTCTAACAAATTCTTTACCAATATCAGTCCATTCCTTTAAGGTTTTGTTGGATAGCTTATCTGCTGGTATTCTTAGCCATTCGTTAAAGTGTCCATGTTCCTCAGGTTGTATGCTATCGTCGTAAGCAAAGTCAGGTGGATAGCTATCATAGGTAAATGTGAACGCTCCGGTATAATCATCTTCTAATTTTAAATACGGACAGCCAATAGCTTTAAGTATTTGTGACTTTTTAATAGTTGGGTTTGGTTTCTTAGCTACACGAATATTAAATATTCCTCTATCAAAACCTACAATTGTTTTTACTTTATGCATTTTATTTCCTCAAAAGATAACTGGTATACCTAGAGTATTACCTAATTCATACATAGTGTAAAGTAATACTTTACATTTATTTATTAATGTTGAATAAGAGCTGTATAGCAAATAAGGAATGATAACATGTCATCTATAATTACACATTTTGATAAGGCTTTTAGGGCTGAAATTCAGAAAAAATCAAATTGGCACTTCGGAAAGCCGGTTGAAACTAGATTAAACATTGAAATATGGAAAAAGCTTTATTTAGCCAATAACCTTAAATTTAGCAGTGAGCAGTGCGATAAGGTAATATTTGGTGAGCTTGTTGAAAGTATGAGTGAGTTCAAGGGTCAAACACTTGAACAAGTGCAAACATTTTTTGAGGAGGCTCAATTATGAATAAGAATTTTAAAACTTACAATAAATACATTGCTCATAAAAGTTTTATGAATGGCTATGATGTTTATATGTCTCGAGCTTTGATTGCATCAAATGACAGTAGGGAAAATAAAGAGGAAAAGATCATTAATAAGCAAGAAATTATTAATCAAGATCAAGGAACTGTATACATTATTAAGAACGTAGCAAAGGAAATTGAATTATGAGTAAGGATGATTGGTTCATAGCGATAGTATTTACAGCCCTTATGGTGCTGGTTGGTTTAAATATTGATAAATTGATGGTGATATAAATAACAAGATGCTATAGTCTGCTGTGAGAGGTGGACTATGGCAAAGCTTAAAGTAAAACAATTCCGCGGCAGTAAGTATGATGCCAGACGTGAAATAGCTGAACAAAATAGATTAAGGCAATCTTTTGAACGTAAGCTTTCTTTTCAATTAATTACAGAATTTGCAAAAATTGGTGACATTTGTAGGCGTGAATATATGGAGCGCCGTTCAATAGAACTATCTGGAAATCTAATAGAAGGCAGACTAATAAGTATATTAGAGCCTCATTATCGTGCTGTCATTGATGCATTTGGTTTAAGAATGTTGAGAAATCAAAAGCTTGAAAGCAGATTTGAAGAGCTAATAAGAGATTATATGAGAATGTTTGGCCTTGTTGCAGTGCAGAACATTGCCAAAACCACTAGGAAAAAATTAGTTGAGGTTATGCTTATGGCAGATGCAGAAGGCATGGGTGTAGCTTTTGTCGCTGATGCAATTTATCAATCTACTCGTGGTCAATATACCAAATTAAGATCAGCAACCATAGCGAGAACTGAAACGCATAACGCCGCAAGTTATGCTAATCACAGTGTGGCTAAATCATTAGATTTGCCTGATCTACAAAAACAATGGGTCTCAGTTTCAGATGATAGAACGAGAAGCAATCACGCACAAATGAATGGCAAAATAGTACCTATGGATGAAGATTTTGAAGTGCCTAGCGAATTTGGCCCAAGGCGAATGTCGAGGCCGGCAGACCCAAGAGGAGGGGCGGCAAATGTAATCAATTGTAGGTGCGTTTTGTTGTATGTAACCCCAGAAGATACTGTCTTTGATGAAAGAGATTAACAAACCATTGAAAAACCCTCTATACATGTGTTATATATGTTCTAAGTTTTAATTAGTATTATTAAAACTGTTTAGACAAAAGTTTGTAATGTCAGGTGACACTATAACTTAAATGAAAGTAAGAGGTCAGAGTATGGATGACGCAAACCAAATTGACCAAGAGATTACACCCTCTGGTCTTGAAACTAAGTTCGAAGATGGTCGCGTTGATGTATCTTTTGAGATAAAAGCACAGGACGACGTTGAAGGGGATGGAGAATTTTCTGGTTATGGCTCTATTTTCGGTAATAAAGACTTAGGTGGAGATGTTATTGAAAAAGGTGCGTTTGCTAAATCAATCGGACGTAAAGGCGCAAAAGCCGTTAAGTTATTATATCAACACAAGTCAGACGAGCCAATTGGCGTATTCGATGAAATAATCGAAGATGATCGTGGCCTAAAGGTCAAAGGCCGGCTTGCGATGGGTACTCAGAGAGGCCGAGAGGTGTATGAACTCATGAAAATGGGCGCACTTGATGGATTATCTATAGGATACCGCGTAGAGCCTAAATATGTCGATTATGACGAAAAAGGCAAAACTCGCAGACTTAAATCAGTAGATTTGATGGAAATTTCTGCTGTCACTTTCCCAATGAACCCACGCGCAAGGGTTCAACAGGTAAAAGGCACAGATCGCTCCATTCGTGAATGGGAAACTTTTCTTCGGGATGAAGGAAACCTATCACGCAATGAAGCAAAGGCGGCGGCGAATGCCGTTTCCAAGGCACTTGAACAGCGGGATGCTGTAAAAGAGGAAACGCCTAAAGTCCTTGAGGCTCTAAACAGCCTTACCAACATCCTTAAAACTTAAACGGAAAGGGTCTACCAAATGGAAGATCAAGTAAAAACAGCCGTAAATGCGATGTCAGGTGCTTTTGAAGAATTTAAAAAAGTAAATGATGATCGTTTGGCACAAATTGAAGCTAAAGGTTCTGCCGAAGGCGAAACTGAGGCTAAACTTGCTCGTATCGAAGCAGATATGGACAAATTCGAAGACTTCAATCAAACTTTAATTCAACAGCAAAAACATGCTGAGGGTTTCGAAACAAAGTTGAATGAAATCGAAACTATGTTGAAGCGTCCAGAAAATGCAATGGAAGCTAAAGAAGTTGATTTATCCCTAAAAGCTTGGGATAGCTTCATGCGTAAAGGTGAGCAGAATATGGCTCCAGAAGAAGTGAAAGCTTTGACTGTTGGCACTGCCGCTACTGCTGGTAACTTAGCTCCAGCTGAATATGTAGACGAGTTACTCAAAGTGATTACTGAGATTTCTCCGGTACGTTCTGTTGCTCGTGTTCGTCAAACTTCAAATAAAGAAATTGAAGTACCAAGCAAAACTGCATCATTTGCGGCGGCTTGGACTGCTGAAACTGGTACTCGTGCAGAGACAACTGGTTACACAACTTCTCTAAATACTATCCCAACACATGAATTATACGCTAAAGTGGATATTTCTGGTATGTTGCTTGAAGATAGTGTTTTCAATCTTGAAGCTGAAATGAACCAAGAATTTGCTGAACAGTTTGCAAAAGCAGAAGGCGCGGCGTTTATTTCTGGTAATGGCACAAACAAACCAACAGGTATTGCTGATGGCAACACAGTAGCTCATACAGCTACAGGTGCGGCGTCTGCGGCTATCACAACAGATAACCTAATGGATTTGGTACACGCTCTTAAAACAGATTATGCAAACAATGCTACATTCTTGCTTAATCGTTCAACGCTAGGTGCAATCCGTAAATTGAAAGATACTGCTGGTCAGTACATTTTTCAAACTGGTTTCTCTGGTCAGTCTGGCTTGCCAAACACAATCTTAGGTTCACCATATCTTGAGTGTCCTGATGTTGCGTCTGCGGCTTCTGGTGCAAAATCAGTATTCTTCGGTGATTTCCGCCGAGGATATATGATTGTTGATCGTGTGTCTTTATCAGTTCTTCGTGACCCATACTCACAAGCATCAGTTGGTAATGTACGTTACCTTGCTCGTCGTCGTGTTGGTGGTGAAGTTGTAATGGCAGAAGCAATGCGCGTTCTTAAGCACGCTACATCATAATAATGGTCGGGGGGTTAACGCCCCCCAACTTTCAAAAAGGAATTACCTAGATGAAAATTACTATGAGTAAATCGCAAATTGGAATTACTAGAGAAGATGGTGCTGAGACAGGTACATTCGAAATAGGTAAAGAATATAAATCACAGGGCAAGTGGCAAGAGCAAATTTTTAAAAGCTTCGTAGACATGGGCGTAGCTTATGAGATAGCCGGTAATGCTGGCCCGACAGAAACAAAAGCTAAACGCAAAAAAGCTTCAAAATAAATAGAATGGGAATAGGGTTATGAGTGGTTTAAAGATTGTTGCAGGTCCATCAGTAACACCTATAAGCCGTACTGAGGCTCGTACTCACTTAAATCTTGATGATGATGTTGATGATAGCTTGGTTCGAAGTTTTTTACAGGCCGCTACAGATTGGGCTGAGAAATATACTGGCAGATTTTTTATAAATCGCACATGTCAAATGGCTATAGATGGTGCGAGAGAAATAGATGATATTCTATGGGAAGGCATGAGAACTGGATATTCAATGACTAGATATGTTGATCACATAGAGCTAGCCGCAACACCAGTAGTATCAGTTGAAAGCATAAAATATTATAATGATAGCGATGTTCAATCTACTTGGGCGACTTCTAATTATTATGTTGATACATTTTCAGAGCCAGCAAGAATAGTTTTAAGGCAAGGTGGTACATATCCAACTGATCTTAGAGTATCAAATGGTATAGAAATTAATTTTACCGTTGGTTATGGCACTTCACCAGCTAACGTACCGGAAGCAATAAAAGTAGCAATATTTCAATATATAACTTATTTATATGAGCATAGGGGCGACGAAGAGCAAAGTATACAGCCACCTAAAGCTATAAGAAGTTTGTTAGACCCATATAGAGTTCTAAGGTTTAACTCTACTCCATATGACACAACTTATAGGACAGGAATTATCTGATGTCAGTCGGTGCTATGCGTCATAAAATAGAAATACAGTCTATGACCGTAGCAAGTGATGGCGGAGGCGGTAGAGCAATTACGCTTTGGAAGACTGAAGCTTATGTCCATGCTCGTATTACACCTAAAAGTGGTATTGAAAGAGAGCTTGGTGATCAAATAGAAGCATCAACTAAGTATGAAATAATAATTAGATATCGACCTGATTTAAATGCAAAACAACGCATTAAATATGCTTTTACACATAATGGCATTATTAAGGAGCAACTATTTAATATTACAGGAATAATTAATGTTGATATGCGTAACCGCTATCAAAAGATTTTATGTACTGAGGGGGTAGCGATATGACAATAAAAATGAAAGTTGTTAAAACGCCTAACCTTAATAAATATAATAATATTGCAAGGCGCAGGGTGCAAAGGGCAATTGCAACAAGCGGTAATCTTGTTAGGAATGATGCAATTAAAAGCATACAAAATAGCACTGGTGGCGGAATAACATATAAGAAGTACAACCCAAATAGAAAACATAATGCATCCGCGGCTGGTCAAGCGCCGAATACTGATACAGGGTTTCTTGTTTCGAATATATTCCTTACATATTCTGTTGATAAGCTAACTGCATTCGTCACAAGTAGAGCAAAATATTCGGCGGCATTGGAATTTGGAACTAGTAAAATGAAAGAAAGACCATTTATGGTTCCAGCATTAGAGCAGAATAAAAAGAAAATAAGAAAATTAATAGATAAAGCTTTAAGCAAGATGCAAAGGGGCAGTAGATAATGTCTTTACATTCTTGGGAACTACAAAAAGCGATATTTGCGAAGCTGAATGGTAATGTTGATGGCCTAGATGGTGCAAACATTCCTGTCTATGATGACGTACCACAGCAATCTAATTACCCTTATGTGCAGATGGGTGAAGAAACATCTGTTAATAATGGGACAAAAACACTTGATGGCGTAGAACATACCTTAACCATGCATATATGGTCACAATACCGAGGTAGAAGGGAAATTAAAACGATTATGAAATCGGTCTATGATTTACTTCATAATACTGCTATAAGTGTTACAGGTGCATCGCTAGTGAATGTTAGACAGGAGTTTTCAACAACTCTGGCGGAGAATGACGGAATTACACGGCATGGGGTTATCAGATTTCGCGCTGTAGTGTTTGACAACTAAGGAGAATAAACATGGCGGCTCAAAAAGGTTCAGCCCTACTACTTAAAATCGGTGCAACAGCAAGCGGCGCGGCGGCTTCTGATACATACACAACAATAGGAGGTTTGCGCTCAACATCAATCAGCATGAACCAAGAAACTGTTGATATTACAAATAAAGACAGTGCAAATATACGCACGATGCTCGCTGATGGCGGTGTCGAAAGCGTTTCAATATCAGGGTCAGGTGTTTTCACAGACGCGGCTTCTGAGGGTACACTAAGAGGTGCATTTGGCGGCTCTGACATACCAAATTTTGAGGTGATTATTCCAGACTTTGGTACATACCAAGGTAAGTTTGTAGTTACATCTCTTGAATACGCAGGCGAATATAATGGTGAAGTTAATTATACAGTTTCTTTAGAGAGCTCTGGAGCTACAACCTTCACATCAGCATAAGGAATAGACAATGGCTTGGATTAATGCAGATATCGAAATAGATGGTGTTAAATATTCGGGCCATCGTCAAAACATGTTTTTCTCCGCTCCCTGTGCGTCCGGTCTTGAGGTTGGTGACAGCTTCAAGGCCGATGGCGTATCATATGTAGCAGAGGAAGTATCTGACTTACATGGTCGGGGTGAAACACTTACAATTAAAACTAAGGAGGTCAAGAATGACAAACCCAAAACGAGGCGAATGCCAAGTGTCCCTAGCAGGGAAAAGCTATAACTGCAAAGTTAATTTAGATAGCATAATGCGCATTGAAACAATGACGCAAAAAAGCTTTTTAAAGATAGCTAACGATTTAGCAAGTGCAGATTTTCAAATGTCACATATAGTTTTTATATTACAGACAGCACTTAAAGGCGGCGGCAACGATATAAAAGACGCGGCAATGAAACAATTAATTTGGGACGCTGGAATAACTGATGCCTTACAGGCTGTATCAGAGATTATGACACAAGTTATAGTGGGCGGTGAGACCAAAGAAGAATTGGGAAACGAAGAAGGGGCGGTCAAAGCTTAGAATGCATACCTTGGGATAAATGGTTAGAATTAGCATTAGGTAAAATGCAAATATCAGCATCTATATTCTGGGAAATGTCATTATACGAATTTATGAGAGCTATAGATGGTTTTATAGAGTTCAATGGTTCAAGCCAAGATGCGCCCCTACAAAGAGATGAACTAGAAGACCTGATGGAAAGGTATCCAGATTAATGACCCCAGCTGATCAAGTCCAAATAAGAGTAGATGCTGATTTAGGCCCATTAAGACGCGCTTTAAGGCGCGCTAATACTCAGGTTGCAAGAAGTACCGACAAGATGTCACGCGGCTTTAGAAAAGTTAATACAAGCGTTGCAAAATTAACGGCTAAAATGAAGGGTCTAAAAGGAGCGGCGGCGGCTGTAGCTGGTGTTGCTTTGGTAAAGCTTGCACAAAATTCAGTTAATACATCAGCAAGGTTTGAAGACTTACAACAGACATTAGACACTGTTTTCGGAAGTATGGAAAGCGGTAAAGCCGCAATGGCATTTGTAATGGAGTTTGCAAAAACAACACCATTTGATGTGGAAACTCTAACAAAGGCCATGATACAGCTTAAAGGCGCTGGAATATCACCAACAATTGATTTATTAAATACATTCGGTGATGCGGCTTCTGCTACTACTAATAAAATGCAATCTTTCGAGGCCATGGTAAGAATTGCCACAAGGGCTGTTGGTGGTGGTCTTGGTTTAGAAGAGCTTGAGCAATTAGTTTCAGCTGGGATACCTGTTTATCAAATATTGCAAGATGAGATTGGTGTTTTAAGGCAAGACATATCCGAAATGGGTCAAACTGCCGAAGGCGCGGCAAAAATTATGAATGCGCTACAATCAGGTTTGAACAAACGCTTTGGCGGCTCTATGGAGCGGTCTATGGAAAACGTATCAACATCAATTTCAAACTTAAAGATAAACGCAACTGATCTTTTACAAGCAATTGGCGATGGTATTGGTGGTTATGGTCTCGCATGGGCGTTTGGTAATTTTGCTGATACTCTAAGTAGGTTGATCACAATAATCACACCATTTGCAAGTTTATTAAGTTCTACATTAGCAATACCGCTAGGAATTATTATTGGAGTTGTTGATGCGGCGGCAAGATCAATTCTATATCTAGCAAGCGCGGCGGCAAATTTTGTTGACTTTGCTTCACAGATTGTACCAGATAAATTCGAAAAGTTTCATGGTTCAATCGCTTTCATGCGCTCTAGTATGGATGAATTGCAAAGAATGATGAACCAAACTGGTGATTTGCAAACTGAGGGCGCACCGCCAGCTCCACCACCAGAACCACCAGACGTTACAGCCACGAAGAAAGTTCTTGAGGGATTAAAGCAAGAATATAACGAATTAACTTTAAGAGCTAATGGGTTTACCGATGCACAAATAACGGCAATAAACGCCGCTGGCTTTATGGATAACATAAGAGCTGGAATGTATGGCGCTCCTAATGGTATTATTGAGACTGATTTAGCGCAAGCAGACTTAATTGACATTATACTAAGAGAAGTTGCAAGCATTGAAGCATTGCAAGGAAAATTAGATGCCGCGCAAACTGCTGAGGATGATCGAACAAAAAGAAAAGAATTAAACGCACAAAAAACAGCAGATGCGTTAGCAATGGTTGAAAGTAAGCTAGCAGAACAACAACCAGCATATATAAAATTAGGCGTAGAAATAGATAAAATAGTGGAGCAGTTACCTCATATGGATGGAGCTATGAGGCATGCGGCTGTTAATGGTATAGAGTTAATGCGAGATGAAGTTCAAAAACTAGCTTTTGAATTTGAAAGAAGCATAAATCCAGCATTTGACGCTCTTGTAAATTCAGCAGTAGCTCTAGGTGATAACATCACAAGCGCATTTAGGAATATGCTTGATGGAACTAAAGTTACAATGGCTGATTTTGAAGACATGATAAAGCATGCTGTTAAAGACGTAATAGCGCAAATATTTAAATTAGTTGTTATAAATCAAGTGCTTGGCGCAATTTTTCCAGGATTAAATTTAAAGACATCAACTTTACCTGAGATTATGGGATTGGCTGGAGGCGGTTCAGCGCAAAAGGGTAGGCCATATCTCGTTGGTGAGCGTGGTCCAGAACTAATAGTTCCAAATCAGAGCTCTACAGTGATGAATAATATGAGCACAAATAAAGCGTTGAGTGGTGGTGGTGGCACAGTTGTCAATCAGACAATAAATGTGCAATCAGGCGTAGCACAAACTGTAAGGGCTGAAATGATATCATTACTGCCTAGATTTAAACAAGACACAATGAACGCTGTAGTCGATGCAAAACGGCGCGGCGGTTCATTCGGTCAAGCATTTGGGTGATACATGACAATAATAACAATGCCAACAAGCCCAGCCTTTACCACATCTGATTGGGGTATAAGAAGGACTGTAGCTACATCAGAAAGCCCATTCACAGGCGCAACACAGGTTCAGAAGTATTCCAAGGCTCAATGGTATGCAACTCTTTCTCTGCCACCAATGAAACGCTCACAGGCTTCGCAATGGCAAGCTTTTTTTATGCAGTTAGAAGGTAGAGCCAATACTTTCTTATTAGGCGACCCAGATGCAAAAACTGTGACTGGAGGCGACGTTCCAGATGCTATAGTTGTTTCAGCTAATGCAACTCTAGGAACAAATCCAATTACAAGCGTTTCTTTGAATATTGGGTCAGGGAAAAAACTCTTTAAGGGGAGCTATTTGCAATTTGCAACTGGAGCAAACTCAAGATTGCATATGGTTGTTGAAGATAAAACTGGTAATGGTGCTGTAAGTATTCAACCGCCATTAAAGGATAGTGTTACGACAAATACAGTAGTAACTTATGTATCAGCACGGGGTTTATTTCGGATGGATAATAATGAATTAACTTGGAATGCTAATGAATTAAGTAATTATGGCATAACCTTTTCATGTTCGGAGGCACTTTAATGCCTAGAGATATTCCAAGTTCCCTTGTAACTGCATTAGAAAGTGGTGAATTTTCACCTTTTTACGCCGTAGAATTAAATTTTTATAATGGATCAGATGGTGTTGATGCTCCAGCCCCAATGTATTTATGGACAGGGCAAGGCAATTTATCTGCAAATTCAAAAACTTATATAGGTGCTGGTGATCTTTTAAGTGTTGGTAATATAGCAGAAGCGGCTGAACTAAAAGCAACTGGTTTGAATTTAAGCCTTACTGGCGTACCTGATGCATTACTAACTGCGGCTTTGGCGCATGAATATTCTGGTCGAGATTGCAAAGTGTACTTTGGTATTATGGGAAATCAAAACTTAGTAGAAGTATTCACTGGATATATGGACACAATGATAATTAGTGATGGGCCAGATGCATCAGAAATCCAACTCACAGTTGAAAATAGATTAATTGATTTAGAAAGAACAAATCCATTCAGATATACACAAGAAAGCCATAAAACATTGTATTCTAATGACACATTTTTTAGCTATGTATCTGATCTACAGGATCAAGCTGTGGAGTGGGGGCCGAATTAATGCAATTTCAGCAAGAGTTTTTTTCTGATTGCTACGATGAGGCAAGAGAACTTTTAAACATGCATTATGAAGAAATAGCCTTAAATAAAGACTTTATTAAATTAAATCCAAATATAAAGCTTTATGAAGAAGCTGAAAAAAATGGGGATTTAAAAATATTTACTGCACGAGCTGACCATAAAATTGTTGGTTATTTTGCTGTAATAGTTACACATTCCCTGCATTATCAAGATCACCTTTATGCAAATAGCGATGTTATTTTTTTGCATCCAGAATACAGAAAAGGTTATACAGCATCAAATCTTATAAAGTTTTCAATAGAATGTCTGGCGCAAGATAGTATTTCTATGTTATTTATGAATACAAAGATACATAAGCCATTTGATTTATTATTAAAAAGATTAGGCTTTAACCATGTTGAAAACGTATATTCGAAGAGGCTGATATAATGACTGTAAACACAGCATATTTAATTTTCGGTACAGGAACAGCCGCTACAGCAACAGGTTACACTGCCGGACAATTGCTCATAGCAGGAGCAGTATTCACAGGGGTTTCATTAGTTGTAACATCAGCTTTAATCCCAAAACCAGATATGTCAGGAGTTGGGGGAAATTTAAATCAAAACATAGACAGTATAGCAAATGCTGAACTCGTTTATGGTCGCATAAGAAAAAGCGGAACTAAAACTTATCATGAAACTACAGGTGATGGTAAATTTTATCATTATTTCATCACGCTTGCTATGCATGAAGTTGAAGAAATTGGTGATATTTATATTAACGATGAAGTGGCAACTCTTGATAGTGATGGATTTGTTACATCACAAAATTGGGGTTCTGTAGGTTCTGATGAAAATGGAAATCCAGTTACCGACAGTAAAATTCTAGTCAAAAAGTTTACAGGTACTTCAACTCAAAACATACACTCTAGCTTAAACGCCAGCGGCATTAGCAATATGCCTTCAAACTACACAAACACATTTAAAGGTCAGGGTGTAGCTTGTTTGTATGTGCGCTTAGAATATGATCAAGATGTTTTTCAAAGTGGTATGCCCTTAGTCACTGCTGTTGTTAAAGGTAAAAAGGTCTATGACCCACGAAAAGACAGCACCAGCACCGCCTACGATAGTTCTTTGGGTGTTTCTACTCAAAGGACTGCAACACCCTCTACATGGCAATATTCATCAAATCCAGCACTTGCGATAAGAGACTACATAACTAGTGATCAAGGTGTAGCGGCTGATCAAGATCAAGTTGATGATGTTATGATTGCGCAAGCGGCTGATGATTGTGCCTCAACTGGAGTTTCTGGAGCGCAACAAAATTCTTTTGAAGTTGGTGGGGCAGTATCCACAGGCGAAAGTAAAATAAGTAATTTAAATGAATTGATTACAACCTTAAATGGGTCGCTATATTGGGCTCAGGGTAAATTTAGGCTTGTTGCTGGAGCATATCGAAATCCAGCATTTTCAGATGCGTTAACATATGACGATGTTCGAAGCCCTATAAGCATACAAACAAGATTTTCACGGCGTGATTTGGTTAATACTGTTCGTGGTACTTTTATTGATGAAGACAACAGATGGATTTCTGACGAATATCCGGAACAGCAATTAGATGATATGAGTGAAGATAATAATATTGAAAGTGTTATTGATTTACCATTTAAGCTAGTTACCAAATCAGCGGCGGCCCAAAGGATTGCAAAGCAAGTCCTATATACCAGCCGTGAGCAAATTGTAGTAACTGCTAAATTCAGCACTAAAGCCTATCAATTGCAAGTTGGCGATACAGTCAAATTGACAATGGATAGGTACGGATGGACTGATAAAGAGTTTCAAGTTAAGTCGTGGAAAGCTACAGGCGGAGAGGGTTCGCCAATAGAGGTTGATTTAACGCTACAGGAAACATCACAGGAAGCTTATTATTGGTCACAAAATTCAGATGAATATTCTGCAATTACATCAAACAACACAAGTTTAGATGACATATATGACGGACTTACAATAAATACATTAAATGCATCCTTTGGAACGCCAGTTTTGCAAACAGATGGCACAGTTTCTAATAACATTGGTGTATCATGGTCAGAACCCGCGAATGGTCAGGTTGTTAAATATGAAATAGGTTTTAAAACAAGCGGCGCTACTAATTATCAAACATCAATAACAGAAGACAGAACTTTTTTAATAGATCAAGCTGTAGTTGGTCAAATATACAATATTAGAGTTAGAGCAATTACTAGCCGTGGAAATAAGTCTGGAACATACAAGCAAACAACCACAGCCGCGCTAACTGGTGATACATCAGCCCCAACAGTGCCAGTATATTCAACATTTACTGTAACAGGTGGTTATAAACAGGTTGTTGTAAACTGGGTAAACCCTCCAGAAGCTGATTTGAGATATGTTGAAGTTGCTAGGGTTAGTGGTTCTACAACAACAGTGATTGGTAATAGCTCTGGTACTGCTTTTGTAGATAGCGGCAGGGATGATGATACCCAATATACATACAAAATTAGAGCCGTTGATTTCTCAGATAATCAATCAGCCTATACAAGTACAAAAAACGCTACCACAGTTTCAGCAGTTGCAGGGCCTAATGGATTTACATCAGCTCAAGTATTTCTATATGCGGCTGGTACATCAGCACCATCTAATCCTACAGGTACATTTACATACACATATGCAACTGGCGTAATAAGTGGTGGAACGTTGGGAAGTTGGAGTACATCAGTGCCAACATTATCAACTGGGCAATATTTGTGGGTTAAAGGGGCTGTTGCATACTCAAATACAAGTACAGACACAATACCAGCAAGCGAATTTAGCACAGCGGTAAAAACTTCTTTCTCTGGAGCGAATGGTACTAATGGTGGGGTTAGCGCAACAGTTACAGTTTATAAAGCGACAACAACAACAAGCGTTCCAGCAACACCAACCAATACAACTACATACACATTTGCAACTGGAGCATTAACATCACCAAATAATTCTTGGACGAAATCAGCGCCAAGCATAACAAGCGGTCAATATTTATGGGCTTGTACTGCTCTTGCCTTTGGAACTGGCTCAACAGACACTATAGTAAGCTCTGATTGGTCAACAGCAACTATTGTTGGCATAGCTGGAGGAACAGGTGATAGGGGCGCTGGTTCATGGCAAATAAATTTAGCACCATCAGCAATGCCAGCAATTTCAGCAACATCATCAGAAATTAATACTTTATTTACTGGTTCATCTGGTATCGGCGCGGCGGCGGTAGATAAAGATAGGGCTTTTTTCACAAATACAACAACTGGAGAACAACGTGTCTGGGCTTACACAGAGTCAAACGCCCCCAACACATGGGCATATCAAGCACAGGTAATTGACGGAAATCTTTTAGTAGATGGCACACTTACGGCTGATATGATTTCATCAGGAATACTTGACGCTTCACTTGTTCAGATTGATAACCTAACTATTACGGATACATTAAGATTAAGTGCTGGTGGTGCTGGATTTATTGGTGGGCGTGATAGTCAATCTGCCTATAACACCAATGGTTTCTTCATTGCTAGAACTGATAAGGGCGGCGGCTCTTTAGGTTATGAAACATCTTTTACATCAGCCTTTTTACAAAATGGAACAACCAGAATAAGCGGCGTAATTGCTAAAGATGAAGAGCAATGTAAAGTTTTTAACCCATTATTCTTTGCTGGGGGTTCTACTGCTGGCGGTACAAGTACAATATCACCTGATAGCACTAATGCTTATATAAATTTAGGCAACATTGATGAAGTAACCATAACAGCATACGGCGGCGGTGGTGCTGGTGGTTTTGGGCAAGATGATCACTATCAACCCGCTGGTACGAGAAATGTATCTGGCGGTAATACAGTTGTTGTATTGAGAAGGGGTTCAACTACAGGAACGCAAATTGGCTCGACAATCACAGCTAATGGCGGCTTGGGCGGCTTAAATGCAAATGGTCATGGTACAAACGCAGAAGCTGGTCAAAGTTCAGATTTTGGTGCGGGTGGTACTGCTGGCGCAAGAAATAACTCTGGTGGTAGTTCTGCATCTACATCATATTCTGCTGGAGGCGGTGGCGGCGGCGGTGATAGCTCTGGATTGTTTGACAGTTTAGGTGGAGCTGGTGGCGGCGGTAAAAGAGGGGAAGTTGTTACAGTAACAATCGATTTATCTTCTGAAACTGTTGATACGTTTATAGTTGTAACTACTTTTGGCTCTGGAGGTGTATCTACAGGCGGTGATTATTCTGGGGGTAATGGTTCTCAAGGTGCAATGACCTATACGTCAATTTTAGGTAATACTACACAGTATTCAATGGAAAACATAGTTCCAGCTTTAGTTACAAGCGCAAATGGAGCTTATTCTACAATGACAAGCAATGTAGGAACAGCGGCAGTAGGTGCTTTAATAGCGGCAAAGACTAATGATTTTCCATTGGTAAGATTTGAAGGTAATATAACAGTAATTGACGTTGGTGATCAGCAACAATCTGTTTATAGTGTGAGGGCAGTTTATAAACCGATGTAATGTTCTGGTAATCTGGTCATTTTTGTTGTAGTATCCACTTGCATATGCAATTGAAAAATAAGGAGGCCAGTCATGGCAACACTTGGAAATCGGGTCTATGATAATGGCCTAAGTACATTAGATACAGAAGCTAATAAAATTTTAGTAACTTCTCAAGAGGCGACAACCTATACCAATGCTAATTCTACATACGCACTTGGTAACTCTACATCATTATCAATAAACGCCCCAGCGGACAGAACAGGTGGCGGTAGAAAAGTTACTGTAGCCGCGATTTCTGATGGCTCAATCACTGCAACTGGCACTGCAACACACTATGCTATTGTTGACACAACTAACAGTAGATTGCTTGCTACGGCGGCTTTGACAGCATCACAGTCAGTAACTAATGGCAACACATTCACACTTGCAACATTTGATATTGGTATTCCTGACCCAGCTTAATTTAACTTAGGAGTATTGCCCAATGGCGCTTGTAATAAAAGATCGTGTTAAGGAAAGTTCAACCACAACAGGAACTGGCACATATACTTTAGCTGGGGCAGAAGCTGGGTTTCAAACTTTTTCAGCAATAGGAAACTCAAACACAACATATTTTACCGCTACTGACGGAACAAATTGGGAAGTTGGTATTGGTACTTATACGTCTTCTGGAACAACTTTATCCAGAGACACAATTTATTCTTCATCAAATGGTGGGGGTAAAATTGATTGGGGTGCAGGGGAAAAGCTTATTTTCTGCACCCAACCATCACACAGGGCAAGTTTTCTTGATGCGCTAGGTAATGCTGGCAGTCTTGGTAGTATAACAGCCACCTTAACTGGCGATGTTATTGGTAATTTAACGGGAACTGTCACAGGAAATGCTACTGGGTCGGCTTCAAAAGTAGATGCGGCTGATAATGTTAAGAGTACATGGGGAAATTCAGACGATTTAGAAATTTATCATGATGGGACTAATAGTTTTATTGAGGATGCGGGTTCTGGTAACTTAGTATTAAAGGGCAGTAATGTTTACATAAAATATAATGATGAAACTATGGGTGCTTTTACTGCTAATGGCACTTCTGTACTTTATTACGACAACGCAATGAAAATTTACACCACTACATCAGGTGTACAAGTCAATGGAAATATATATGTAGCTGGTACTGTTGATGGTCGGAATGTAGAAAATGATGGAACTAAGCTTGATTTAGTTTCTGTTACGCAAGCAGTTGATCTTGATCAAATGGAAACTGATATAGCGGCTCTTGCTAATGGTATGGTTTACAAGGGTGATTGGGATGCATCATCTGGTAGCTTTCCATCAGGCGCGCAAACGGGGTGGTTTTATTATGTTTCTGTAGCTGGGACTGTAAATAGCGTTGCTTTCCATGTTGGGGATAACATTGTTGCAACTACAGACAATGCATCTACTAGCGTTTATGCTAACAACTGGTCTAAGCATGATAATACAGATGCAGTACAATCAGTCGTTGGATTAACTGGCTCGGTAACTAAAAGCGGATTATTAACTGCAATAAATGTTGAAGATGGCGCAGATGTAACGGATGCAACTAATGTGACCGCCGCTGGTGCTTTAATGGATGGTGAAGTTACTAATCTTGCTCAAGTAAAAGCATTTGATACCTCAGATTATGCTACAGCCGCCCAAGGAACTAAAGCTGATGCGGCTTTACCAAAAGCTGGCGGTGCAATTACAGGCAACGTAACTTGGGGTGACA
>Ga0181394_1000077_pt1 | contig 36451 bp, 41 predicted proteins | sample 17SPOviralmetaG_FD_130123 | JGI IMG/M metagenome (GOLD analysis project Ga0181394, IMG submission 130123) | Marine viral communities from the oligotrophic San Pedro Time Series (SPOT) site, San Pedro Channel, CA, USA - 17 SPOT_SRF_2010-11-23 | ecosystem: Environmental > Aquatic > Marine > Strait...
AACTTGGATTTCCTCCTGATACATCTAAGGCAACTGTAGGATTAGCCCTCATCTCAACTGGTAAATAAAGCACCGCCCTTAATCTACCACTACCATTACCAAAACCCTGAAGTATACTTGTACTACTAGATTCTTGATTGATTTGTTGATAATAACGCTTGCAAAGCTGAAGTTCGTCACCATATCCTTGGTGTTCAAAAGCGGTGGCTTGAGATCCAACTTCCAACTGAACGCCTGTAAATTCAAATGTTGCACTGTTTGTAGTCCACCATGTTGATGTAAAGTCCTTAAATCTTGTTCCACTTCCCCAAGATGCCCAAGTGTCATAATTAACACCGCTGCTCGTGTAGTTAGTTCCCATATAAGGAGAAATATTTACTCTAACTCCTTCTCCAGTATCATTATCTATTTGAAGATTAGAGTTGCCAGGAATTGTTTTTATTACTTTAGTCCAAGTATCAGCTGATAGAGTAAATGAAAATGGATAATTATATATTGTTCCATCTGTTGTCATAAGACTTGCTTGATATGTCTGTCCAACTGATGATTTTACCCAAAAAGATAAAGTTATGTAACCTGTGCTTGATTTATAATTCCAACCACTCATTGAAATATTTTGTGCTTCTATTGGTTGTTGAGATACATAATATTGAACAGTAGCGGCCGTTGTATCACCGTTTGTAACATGATTAGAATATCTAAAACCTTCCTCATATGGGCCACTATCACTTGATGTCAAGGCGTGTTGTGTAAATGTCATAGTCGCATCATGAGCATAACTATTAGACCATCTATCAATAGTTGAATAACCACTAGTTGTAGATGACGTGCCACGTTGAGTCACTTGCATAGCTCCGTTGATGATTATATTTCTTCTTCCACCTATTTGTGTTCCATTAATATTAGCACAAGTGATTCCAATACCTGATGCTTCGATACCTGATTCTGATATTGTGACAGCACTTCCCACAACAGTCGCACCAGTTATATTAAGAGATGTGTGAACACCAACTACGTTAGCAGCGGGTACATTTGTTAGATTTAAGGCAGATATTGCTGGTAATGCACCACTCAGTTTTGATGCAGTGAGAGTTGATATTCTCGCATCAGCAACTGTTCCTGATGCGATGTTACTTCCATTTAAAGCAGTAAGGTTTGCACCACTAATTGCTGGCAATGTTCCAGTGACTTGTGCAGCAGGTAGTGCAGTTAAACTCGCACCCGATCCACTAAATGTAGTGGCAGTTGCTATTCCTGTGAAAAATATATCTCCATCTTCGCTTGCAGTTACACCTGTTCCAACTTTTAATGTTGATACAGTTGTAATTCCAGCAATATCCACTCCAGTGGGTGACAGTGTAACTGTCCCCACACCAGATAGGCTATTAATTTTATCGACTCTAATTTCTGACGCCATTTGGGTTCACTTTCCCCCTAGTTTTAGTTATTTATCAGGTAGCAATGCCTGCATTGTTTAGTCGAGTCTCAAGGACTTCAATTCTAGTCTGTGCCTCTTGTAATGTCTTTATTGCTTTCATATAAAGAATAGAGTACTTAACATTTTTTGTAGATGTTCCAGTTTCTACTCTTTCACCTTCTCCATTGATTTCTTTATCAGAAATATTTTCAATTAAACTTGGGCAAACTGTTTCTAATTCTTGTGCAACTACTCCAAGTAATTTAGTGTTAGAAGAATCTGAAATAAAATTAAAATTTCTTACTTTTATTGCTTTTAAATCGTCCCATTGTGAATTAGCATCTACAATATTTTCTTTCAGTTTTACGTCAGAAAGAGAACCATAAGTATTAGTTCTGCTGTTAAAAGTACCATTACTTAAAATAGCTGCTTTTGACTGACTATCAGAAGTTGAATAAATATACAAAGCTTCTCTTGAAGCAGTAGCAGCATTAACTCTTATTTCTACTCCATAGCCAAGAGAAGCAGTATTAACAGCCTGCATTGCCCAACTAGTAGAGTTGCTGTTTTGTATGCAATGATGATTAGTTTGAAGTCCAAGACTACCACCAGCATTAACATTAAATCTACCATTTTCATCAATCTTCATTCTAGTTGCATAAGAAGCAGAAGCGTCTCTAACTTCTAATCCATCATGAGTATCAATACCAAATCTATTCAATCCAAAATATCCAATCTGAGAATAAGTATGACCAGAAGTTGCGAATTGCATTCTAGAAGAATCACTACCAAAAGATTCAACTTGCACTCCATATTGAGTAGTGGAAAATGCTTTTGTATTATTATGATATAGGTCTACGGATGAATTAGCATTACAAACAATAGCATCTTCACTCGTATTTACTTTAGTTACAACTGCTCCAGAAGATATAAGATTTAAATTACCTGATGTACATTTAACATTTGCCAGAGAACTTCCATAAAAAAGTTCTAATTGATTACTACCCCCAAAGCGAAGTTTTTTATCATCAGCACCCAAATCTAAATTAGTTCCATCAAAAGTTAAGTTTGCTTCACCATTTAAGTTAACACCACTTCCACCAGTTATGACTCGATTATCTGCATTATTTGCTATGGTCGCTTGTGCTGGTAATGAAGTTAAGTTTGCACCACTAATCGCAGGCAATGTTCCAGTTATGTTTGCTGCTGGTAAGTTAGTTAAACTTGCACCTGATCCACTGAATGTGGTTGATGTGGTGACACCTGTTGCAAATATATCTCCATCTGGGCTCACAGTAATTCCTGAGCCTACGATTACGTCTCCCGAACTATTAATTCTTACTCTCTCTGTGCTACTTGCATCGCTTGTATGAATCGTCAACAAATTATCACTACCGCTTCCAGTGGTGATACTATTAATACCAGATATACTTTTTGGATTTACTACAGTCATTTGGGTTCACTTTCCCCCTATTGTTTTACTATTTAGACTACAACGTAGTTGCCGTCAACGGTCAAAGTTCCAGCGATTGATACTGGGCCTGCCATCATACCTCGGAAACTGGTTCCGATGTAATGAACTCCTGTCAGTTCACTATCATGTATGACCATTCCGTTTGCAACGTATAATCCTTTGAATGAGTTACCGATACCAGTGAGATCAGGATCATCAACTGTTGATGTGTTAATACCTACAGGTGTGTTTGTGACAATACCAGCAGTTTCAGATACAAATTTACCAGCAGATACTCCTGTTAATAATGCACCACTACCACGAATACTCGTAGCACTAATAATACCTGACATGATAATGGTTCCAATACCACTATACTCACCAAAATTACCGTTTAACTTCTCAGCAGTAACTGTACCATCAGCAGGCGTAGGGATACTTACCGAAGCACCTAACGCAATGATGAAGATTTGTGCGTCAGCTGTCGGTGGATTTGAAAAAGTTATTTGATCGTTGACTACTGTAAATGATGTTACAGCTTCTTGTATGACACCACCTAATGACACTAAAAGTGCATTGGCAGTTCCTGGCTTAAATGACTTACCACCAGTTGTTAAATTAAAAGTCGTTTTCGTTCCATTAAACTGGGATTGTAGATCGTCCAGTTTAATAAAATTACCCGATGTTAATTGTCTTCCTATATAAGGCATTTGGGTTCACTCTCCCCCTTTTTTTAGTATTTATGAAAAGACTTAGTTGTCAATTATCCTTCTAATTAATGGCATTAATCCACTGCTATATTTGCAGTAATATCAAAAGTAACTCTAACTTTAGCGTGTGCGCCAGAGTTGTTTTGTACTGTTACTCCTAGAGTTGCAGCACTTACATTGAAAGATGCATTACTAAGATGGTTAATACTAAATATTTCACTTCCAAGATTTGCAGTTGAATTACCTCTAGCCATAAAAGAAAACATTTTTGTTGTCGTAATACTAGTATTTCCATTGTGCATTACAGTTACGGTTACAGTTCCACCACCAACACAATCTGGAACTGTTGCTGTACAGGTTGCTGTGTTTCCTACCCCTTGTTCAAAAACTTGTTTAAGATTAACTCCATTGCTACCATACTTCATCTTAACTGCTTCTACAGTTTGCATTCCTGTTGAAGTTGTCTGAGCTTTTAGAGAGTTATCATAATACAGCTGTACTGCTCCGTTAGCACCACAATATATTGCATTTTCATCATTAGTTTTTAAAGAAATATGTGTTGCACCTGTGGTTCTTATTGCAAGATTACCTGTTGCATTATCAATATATGAGTCTGTGCCGTTATGGTAAAGTTTTAAATCCTGGCTACTTCCAAGTTCTATTTTGTTACTATCATCTCCATAAAGACTACCTACAAATTGAGCACCACCTGACTGTACATAGAACTTATTAGAACCAGCAACTCTGAAATATAATTGTTGACCACTGGCTATGTCACAATAGTTTGTTCCTCCAGAATGATAAATTTTTAGATCCTCGCCATCACCGAAGCGGATCTCATCACTATCGCCTAATAGTAGATTACCTGTGCTATATAAAGTCGCTGTTCCAACAGTTAAATGTCCTGTAACGGTAACGCCAGCGCTGGTTGTCTCAAATTTCTTTGAATCATTATGGTACAGCTCTACGGCTCCATCAGCTATAGCTTTAATACTATCTTCACCACCTTTAGCTTGTAATATAATTTGTTCTGAAGTTGAACTACTATCATTTTTAATTACAATATTTCCTGTAGTGTTTTCTATATCTGCATTTGAATCAGTATGTTTTACTCTTAACTTATCAGTACCAAAAACTATTCGGTCATTAGCAGCCATAAGGATATCATTACTATTACTTGCTAAATCGCCTCCCAGCTGTGGTGAAGTGTCAGAAACTAAATCAGTATTAACTGTTTGGAATGTTGAGTCTCCTCTAAGGAATGTAGAGGAACTAGCAGTTCCTGATCCTAATCTTGCTGTTGGAACTGTACCTGATCCTATATTTGATGCGTTTAGAGCAGTTAGTCCTGATCCATTACCAGTGGCGATGCCTGTGAAGAATACATCACCATCTTTACTTAAAGTTATACCACTACCAACTACAATACCGTTTCGAGCAGTAATCAGACCAACTGCATCTACGTTTGTTACGTCTTCATAAGTTAATGTACCACCAATCGAAACAGTTCCACCAACAGCGAGTGTGTTCGTGACTGTAAGAACACCAACAGTAACGTCTGTGGTGTTCTTTATTACTTGTCCTGTGACTTTGGTGAGTGCCATTTATCTCTTTTTAGTTATTTATTCAACAACCTCTGGTTCTGGGGTTGCTTCTGGAGTTGTCTCCTCTTCTTTTGGTAAAGTCACACCGATTTCGGTAAGATACTCAATTGCACCTGTGACTTTCATTAATAAATTTTTCTTTTTTTCAATCTCATTCGAGAGTGCAACTTGCTGATCAGCAAGTGATTTAAGATGAGTTGAATGATCGATTCCTTCAGCCATAATTAAAAAATACTTTTGTCTCTATTATATATCATAGTTTTGATGATGTCAATTAGGTAGCAATACCAACGACACCTTCAGAGAGTGCAGCTTCAATTATCGCTGTACTTCCGACTGCTGTGATCGCTTCCCCTTTATTGATCTTAAATTGAGTGTAAGCGTTTGTAATTTCTATAATGGCAGCGTTCGCACGATTTTGGATTGCATTTGTGATCCATTCATTTTGATCAACCATCACGGTTTGGAGAGCTTTATATTCTCCTGTGGTAATACCAACTGTGTAACTCGTATGCATTTTCTTAAATTATTTGTACTGTGTTATTTATCCTATTAAGCAACAAGCCATCCATAAAAATAGCAATGCGCTCCATAGTATTGGAAATCAGCTCCGTTTGCTTGTAACACCACAGATACATAATCGTTTGCATTCAAATAGTGAAAATGTGATATGAAGTAACCTGTGTCACCATCCGAAGCATTTTGATAATGTTGAATGGTATTAGATTCTTGTTGGGCAGCTCCATTTATTCTTATTCCACCAGATATGTAATGAGGGCTGGAAGTGTCCATAGATGCATGTTTAGTGTAAAGATTACAACCAAACCAATAATAACCAGTGGTAGATGCAGTGAATCTGTAATTGCTGGTGTTATAATCGGAACTTGAAATAACAGCAGTGGCAAGAGCAAGAGCTGGTGATTGTCCGTTACTTATTGTAGTCCAACTGGAAGTGCCGTGATAACCAAATTTTGGTTGATTTGGTTTTGTTACATGTCCACTTGAGTTGATGCGAAATCTTTCTGTTCCATTAGATGTTGTATTATTAGATGCAGTATAAAAACTAATTTGTGTTGCAGCGTTTAATATTGAACTACCGCCACCGAAGGAAAGTTGGTTAGTAGAGGAATCACTATAAGCACGAACTATTCCTATTGGTTCTTCTGCATTTGTGTAATGAACAGAAGCTATTCTTTGATCTTTGGCAGTATTATTTGTTCTTGCCTGTGAAGGATTACCAGAGTTACTATCAGCACCAAAAATTATACTGAGACCGTTACATGCTACATCAAGACCACCATTAGTAGCTTTTTGAGTTGCAACCGCACCAGAGCCATGTAACACTGTACCTGCTGATGTGATGCGAAGTCTTTCTGTATTATTTGTTCCAAATAATAAATCTGTATTTTCTCTATTCCAAAGATATGCTGTTCCATTATTACTTGCTATCATTTCATATCCATCATTACCAGTAACTCCCAAGTCACTGTCACAAAGTTTAATTCTTGCACCATCAGTCGCAGCAATCATAAGTGCTTTACCAGCAGTAACTGCAGCAGTAGTGGTTCCTAATAGTAAATGGCCACTTGAGTTGACACGAAGTTGTTCACTACCACCAGCATAAAAACGCATAAAATTATTAGCATGGTCATACTGCACAAGCCCTACATATTCAGCAGCACCACTTGTACCATCAGAAAAGAAAATACTTCCAGTATCTGATGTTCCACTTCTAATTGTCATTCCAGTGCCTCCACTGGTTGCAATCGTTAAATCATCACCATTTGTATGACCTTCTGTAGTGGTTCCTAAAAGTAATCTACCACTTGAGTCGATGCGAAGTCTTTCAGAAAATGTACCATCTTTTCTAACATGTACTGAAAAGATGGCAGTTCTGTTTGCACCTGTAGAGAAATCTTCCTCTGAAGTCGCCTTTAATTGAACTCCCGATACACCATTAGCGGGAGCCATATCAAGAGTTGCATCCTGTGATGATGCAGCAGTAGAATTTTGTATTCTTAAATTTGCAGCAGTAGTGTGTTTAGAAATCACACCATCTGAATCATCTATACGAAGTCTCTCAGTACCAGCAACTTCAAATGAAATATTATCAGTAGATGGGAATCTTATTTTTGTATTTGTGTCTCCAGTATGAACAATCGTATCAGCAATATCTACATCACCTGTAAAAGTTCCTGTGGTTCCCGATACAGCACCACTAAATGTTCCAGTGGTTCCTGATACAGCACCACTACTTACTAAAGATCCTGTGGTTGTAACACCTGTTGCAAATACATCACCATCTGAACTTACAGTAACACCTGATCCAACCTTAAGAGTGGTTACTGTAGAAACACCTGTTGCAAATATATCTCCATCAGAACTAAGAGTGACACCAGATCCTACATGTAATGTAGCAACTGTAGTGACACCAGCAAATTGAATTCCAGTGCTAACACCAATACTTCCAATTTTGGTCAGTGACATCTTATGTAATCTCCATGATTGTCAAAGTAGCATCAACACTATTATTTGTATCACTATCTACTGTTACAGTATCTGTTGTTTCTAATACAACCTTATTTCCACCCATAAATTCAAGTGATGATCCTTGTGGAATCGGAGCATTCTTAAGTAACTTGACATCTTCAGTTGTGCCTGCACGAGTAATTCCAACTCCTACATTAACACCAGATCCAGATGTATTTGCAAGTGTAATACCAATCACAACAGTCGTTGTTGCGGCAGGAGCAGTGTATATTCCAACTGTGGTCACTCCCACATTTGCTTTTGTTTTTAATTTAAAGGTGTTTGCCATTTTGTGATTATCCTAAAGCGATTGCAAGTGCGGTTGCGTCACCACTTGCGGTGGTTAAGACGCTAGATCCAGCCTGACGAATTGTGCCTGTGCTATTTATGTCACCGTCAACATCTAGTGTATATGCAGGGCCGATAGAGTTAATACCAACTCTGGTTGCTGGTGTCCCCTGCACCTTGATCATCGTTGCACCCATACCGACATGCAATAATGATGAAGTAGTTATACCAGCGACATATGCATTTGCAGAAGTTGAGAATCCAACCGTTGCAATTCCTGTGATGGTTGCGTTACGAGCATTAACCTCATCAAAGGTTAAGTCACCATTAACATCAAGATTTCCATTGAAGTAAGCATTACCAGTAACAGTTAATGCGCCACCAACTGTTGTTGCACCACCTACACTTAAGTCTTCACCAACTAATAAACTCTTTTCAAACCTTGAGGTTGAAGCGAACTTCGCAGCACCTGTGAATGTTGAAATACCTGTGATCGTTGCAGCAGCACCAACATTAAGATCTTCACCGATCTCTAATGCCTTTTCAAATCTTGAATCAGCTGCGAACTTAGCACCACCTGTAACTGTCAATGCAGCACCAACTGTTGCAGCAGCACCAACATTTAAGTCTTTACTAAACGTTGATCCAAATGAAACAATAATGTCTGTTGCAGACATTGACTGAACTGTTGTGAATCCAGCAGTTACGTTTAACTCTTCAGCGTTTGCTCTTCCAAGTTTTGTTGATGAACCTGTACCTACACTATAAGTTAGAGTTGTGACACCGACTGCACCAGCAGTAACAATACCTACAAACTTACCAACCCAACTTTCTACTTGACTATCTGATAATATCTTTCCACGCACGTCAAGAGTTGCGGTGGGAACTGTTGTACCTATCGCAACTCTGTTGTTAGCTGAATCGACAAAGAGAGTATTAGTATCTACCTCTAAGCCGTTTTTGACTACAAAATTCTTATTTACTGCCATTGGGTTTCACTCTCCACCCTTTTCTTTTTATTTATGAGATTAAGTTGCTGGGAAAACTGAAAGTATTCCAACCATCGCACTGTGACTTGTACATTGATAGAACAATTGTGCTGGTGCTGCGAATGGAACTTCAAATTTGACAACTCCAACTGCTGCTCCATTGTTTGTAACTCCAGTATTATAAGCAGATCCTCCATCTGATGATCGTATCTGGAATGGATGACCACTTGCATTCACGTTAAACTCATATGTTTGACCCCTTGCAACATAAATTGTTGAGTTGTCAGCTGATCCATCAAGTCCACCAGGCCCTGTGAATCGATATGAGGATGATCCATTATTTACAACTGACCATCTGGATGTCACTGCATCTGATAGATCACCAACAAACTTGGTTGCAGTTGAAACACCAGTTACAAATGCGTCTCCATCAGAACTGAGTGTAACACCAGTTCCAACTTTGATTGAAGTTGCAGTTAAAATACCAACATTGTATTTCTCAGTTCCAAGACCAACTGTAAGATTAGATCCTACATTGACCAACTGAGTCCAATTACCAGCGTGTGCATAGAATGCCTTACCAGCAACATGAACATGAACAAATGCACCATGATATGTAGATGCAGATGGTAGATCTGAGTAGTTATTATATAAGAATGGTATAATATTGTTTGTTGAGATTCCAAGAACTCTCTTTCCAATCGTTGTAATACCAGTTGTGAATACATCTCCGTCTGGACTGAGTGTTATTCCAGATCCAACAACGACATTTCCCATCGCTGTTATGACACCGACAACATTAACTCCAGACTCACTTGATGTGACGGCAGATCCAACAGTTGTATGTTCAAATGTTGCACTTGTCGCTCCAAGATCACCTGTGTTTGAATTAAATGTGAGATTTGTTCCAGTTTGAAGTGCTTGATTACCTGTTGCTGAAGTTGCAAAGGTTGGGAAACAAGTTGTGTCTGTTGATTCATCAGCAAGAGTAACAGTTGAAGAAACGTCTGCGGTTCCAGTCACATTACCTGTGACATTACCAGTCACATTACCAGTTAATGCACCAACAAAGGTTGTTGATGTGGTTACACCTGTTGCAAATACATCACCATCAGGACTTACAGTAACTCCTGTTCCGACTTGTAAAGTGTTACTAAGAGTAGAAACACCTGTGATATTAAGATTTCTACCAGTGATTTCATCGTATGTAATATCGCCTGCAACATCTAAGTTTCCGCTAATTTTCACACGACCTGTAACAGTTAGAATACCAACTGTTGTAATACCAGTTGCAAATATATCTCCATCAGGACTTAAAGTAACTCCTGATCCAATCAGAACATCATTTTGTAGAGTTGAAATACCTGTGACATTTAACTTATCTGTGATAATATTATCTGTTCCAGCAGCACCAACCACTGTTGCAATACCAGTTGAGAATTGAACTGATAGATTATCAGCAAAGTTGACAGTCGCAGCAGTACCAACGGCACTTCCACTGTCTTGAACCACGAAACCAGATCCGATTCCAATTACACCTGTCAGTGCAGATCCATCTCCACTTAATTCAGTTGCAGTTAGAATTCCAGCATTGATATTACCAAATGAAGTTGCAGTTAGAACACCTGTAATGTTTACACTACCATGAACATCAAGTTCTTGAGATGGATTTGTAGTGCCAATGCCGATCTTATCAACACTTACAACTACTGAATCTTCATCCTTAGATACTAAACCAAACTTTCTCCAAGAGTTTTGTGTGGTATAAACCCAACCAGCATAACCACTCTCTGATGGTTTGGTAGTGAGAACCACATCTCCAGCAGCGCCACCGACTGATGGTGTTGCGATTCCGACTGTGATTTTTCTAGCAACTTTTCCATCACCCTGTAATTGTAGTGATACAGCTTCAATACCATCAGCTGATGTTGATGTTACTTTACTTGTAAAGATAGATGGGCCATTGAACTCAGATAATACATCTTTGTTTGCTCCACCAGTTACTTTGATCGCATCTGTGTCTGTCTTATAAACATCATGACCTTCACCTGTGACAGTTGTGATAGGTGCATCAAATATTTCTTCTTCACCTGTTGTTCCTTTAATAACTTTATTACCAATAAAGTATTCACCAACGTCATTAAGACCTGTATAGAAGTTTTGTCCTCCACCTCTCTTCTGCGTCTGACCTAACTTACGATCTTCTGTGGATAGAACCTTCGTTTGTTTCTCTGGTAAAGCAACAGAGTAATTACCTTGACCAAATCCAACATATTCAAATGTCTGGTTCGCAGCACGAATCAGTGAGTTTCTTCTTGATTCAACAGGGACAACACGAACTTTCTTAATCTGTGTTCCTGATGGATGGTTTGTTGACTTAGTTCCAAACACACCTCTGAATACAGAGTTGATTGATGTGTTCTTAATTCTCATCATCTCATCATTAACCATGATGTAATCACCAATGTTCAATCCACTTGCAGTAGCATCTGAAATAGTGATTGAAGATGATGTTGATGTAATACCAGATGAAAGTGTTGTTGTAATTCCAACAAAGAGACTTGACATTCTACTTCCAATCTTCTCATCATCAGCACTAATCGCACCATCATTTGATGAATATCCGCCAGGGAATCCAAATACAGATCCAGATAAAGTCGGTGCAGATACAGTTGATACACCAAGATTGACTGTAAATGTACTCAATCCTACATTTTCTTGAACAATAAAGACACCATTGTATGCAGTTTGACCAGCACCAGCTAACTTAACTTTCGATCCAGCAAGTAAACCGTGTGCAGTAATACCAGTTCCAACTGTTGCAATACCAGTTGTAATGTCGTATGAAATTGCAGTGACAGGAATTGCAGGGCCAACAAATGACATTGATGCATCTGATACTGCCGATCCAACAACAATATTATTACTACTTCCTCCTAATGATCTACCAAAATCAATGATCTCTGTAGATGCAAACGATACCTGTTTAGGGCCAGGCGTTGCTGTAACTCGGAACGTGTTGTTAAGTTTTGAGTTAGTATCAGATCGAATACCAGCAATCTGAACAACTTGATCAGTCGCACTATAAACATTCGTGACTGTTAGAACACCGACAACATGACCAGCAGCAGTTGTAACACCAACTACTTGAACAGTATCATCAATACCATACGCACCACCACCATTTACAATAGTGACTCCAGTAATACCACCACGAGCATCAATTGTGATATTTGCAGTTGCACCACCACTCGCTGTACTACCTAAACCAACTCCAACAAGTTTTGCACCATGTAATGTTGTTGCAGATCCCTCTCCATATCCAACACCAGATGATCCAATACCAACAGATAGAATTGAATTTAAATTATGTTCAACTGCTAAGTATGCAGTATGAGCAAGACCAGCACCATTATCGGAAACGATACTTGTAATTCCAACACTAATACCATTTTGTAATAAGAATTTATTTTGAGTATCTTTTGTAATACTATTCTTTAAATCATTTGATGCAACCTTACCAATCGTCTTCGATACAGCATGACTGATTCCTACATCAGGATCAGACTTGGGATTATCTCGGTCAACCTGTGGATAAAGATCCTTAACTGGTTGACTAAACTTATAGTTTGTAAATGGTGATACTGTTGGCGTTACATCATAATGTAAACAAGTTAGATGATAAACACCGTCCTGTTCTCCCGTAATATGTTCCTTGACTTCTTCTGACTCATAAATGTAGAAACTCTGTGCATATTCATTCTTCGCAAAGTTAGGCATATTACCAACTGTTCTTGTCTGGGAGTCAAGAGTTGATGTGCCTGGATTTGAATTCAATGAATACTGGAATCCTCTTGCACTTGTAATACCTATGACTGAGAATCTTCCGTTGAATCCAGAACTGCCAATACCAGTTGCGTTATTAGCAGACGTAATCTTATTAACGTTAACAACAGAACCAACAGTTAAGTTATGTGGTTCTTCCGACATCACTGTTGCAACGTTACTTGACCAGTTTGCCTCGTTTAAGAAGTGGAAGTTTCTTTGGTCATCAATATTAGTTAATGATGTGGTTGTAATCTCCGCATCAGTTGAACCAGTTGTATCACTTGTTTCTTGTAAAACATAACCTTCAATTGGTGGTCTTGCAGTTGTAATACCAGCAGGGATGACATATCTAAACTTATAGATTGAATCATCAAGACTTCTTGAGTTCTCTTTTCTTATAAAGTATGATTTCGGTGTGTTTGCACCAAGAGCAGTTGTTCCAACTCCAACAAATGTAGGATATATCTCATTATCAACTGATTCATTTGAAACATTAACAAACCAGTTTTTATTTGGAATATCAAACTGAATTGGATGTCCAATGTCGCCTGACTTCTTATCAGATACACGACTGACAACTACAAGTTCTCCACCAGTGTTGTTAATTGTAAGAGCTGTGCCTTCTAATGCATCATTTAAAGTTCTTGCAATCTTAAGATCATTCGCATTACTACCTTTAATTGTAAAGTAAACTTGATCTTCTTCTAATCCATCAGGTAAAAAACCATTGTTTGCAATAACACGAATTGATTCACCAGTGATTAAGTTATGATCAGTCTTTAATGATATGATATTTGAACTAATACTACTTACACCAACGGCATTATCAACAACGTATCTCTTCTCACCTGTATTAGTTGTAATACCAGTTGCGGTTGGCATCACAATCTTAGAAACAAAGTCACCTTCATTTCCGTTGATATTTAATTGCAATCTTATTTTATCATCTAATGCAGCACCGAATCTATATCCATCTACAACATGTGGTGGTGGTGCATCTTGGTTTGTAAAACCTTCAAAGTATAGTCTTGTGACTGTACCTACACCAATTGTCTTATCTACATCAAGTGTTAAGTAATCTACATTTGCAGTTCCATCAGTAATTTCTTTCGGTGGAATCAGATGTGTGATATATGCAGCATTGTCTGGAGTAAATGCAGCATTCTTAAATCCATCAGATAAAAGTGCGTTTTCACCAAAGTTTGCATTACAGTTTGCAAGTGATAGTTCACCACCCGTATCTGCTACATATTGACTCTTATGTCCAATCGCAAAGACTGAAACAGCCTGTATGACTGAATCATTTGATGCACGAACATGAGTTGACTCATATTCTGGACGATAGACAGCTGATGGATCTAAGTGTAAGTTGTTGACACTTGTGTAATCTTCATACTGTCCAGATGTTGAATTATATCTAACGAATGCCTTATCATCTTTCTGTAGTGCATTACCTGTAAACTGTGCGAGTAATCCACTCTTAAATCCTGTAACCTTTGCACCATCTAAGTGAATACCATTCATACCAAAGACAGATCTCTTCGATAGGTTGAATAAGTATGGTGAAGCAGAGTTGATTGTGTCAACTTCAATGTTCACGTTTGCACTTGTCAGTGTTGGTAGTGGGTTGTTTGGTGCAGCACCAACCACATATTTAAACTGTGTGGTAGATACGACTTCTGATACAACAAAGATGCCATTATATCCAGATGTACTAATACCAGAGATACGAACAGGTGTATCGATTGAAAGATCTGTAAGTGTTGCATCCAAATCAACAGTAACTACTGTAGATGCAGTTGCACCATCGCCAGACTTGATAGATGAAATACCAACCTGTTGTCCTTTTGAACCAACAATACGATATTCTTCAACTCTTGTCTGGAAATCAAGACTACCTGATGGGAAGTCTGGTTCGATTGCTCTTCCTGTACCAGCATCATAAACATCACCAACCTTCTGATAATACATATCAAGGTCAGTTGATGTTGAGTTTACATTTAAGAAACTGTCATTAATTGTAACTGCATTTGCACCGTCAGCGTACTCAAAACAAGTTAGTTTATGGTGAGAAAAACTTGGTGTGAATAAGTTTGAAGTGTAGTCTTTATATACATTACCAGATGGATCACCATCAAAGATGGTGAATTGTGAAATATAACAAGCACCAGTTAGTCTGAATATTGCAGTCGGATCGATATTACCGTTCTCTGGATCTGGAACATATTTTGGTCTTATTTTTGTCTTACGAAGGTCTTTACCTACAATAGATGTTCCTCTAGGGATGATTACACCACCACGAACACTATTTAATTTGTATAATTCGTTGTCAGGTGAGGTTAAATCAAAGTTACTACCTAATCCAAATGGACTTAATACCTGATTACTTGATCCAAATCTTGTGAAATATCTTGCATTACCACCAGAACTATAGGGTATAAATCCTGGCCTGTTATCAACTGTGTGTGTACCAGCAGCAAGAATTATAGTTGTTAAATCAAACTTATCGTTTCTTTGTCCTACAACATAAGAGAACCTAGCAGCTTCGATTAGAGCCCTCTGTATGGTTTTAAATGGTCGTGTTTGGGAGTTTCCTTGGTTTTCAATACTATCAGTCGCATCCAATTCATTGGGATCAACGTAGATGACGTTACCTTGTATATTCTTTAGAAAATTCTCCAGTCTTGAAAGGGGCATCCTATTTTTCTCTAATTACAGATTCTGTCTAAGTTTATTTATTCAACGGAATAATACCAAAAAGAGAGTGCATATCTCTCTGAGTTCTCTACTTTATCAACATAATGTAGATTTTTTGTATTTTCAAAGATAATTAATTTTCCTGGCTCTGGTTTGACCGTCACATCTTGAAAAATTAAGTTACCACCCTCAAAATCATTATTTAGATACAGCATCGCTGCAACTTTGTTTGGTGTATGAACATTATTACTATCAAAATGAGGTTTCATGAATGTTCCAGTCGGCCATCTGACGATGCCAACATAACCTAATTGACAATCAACTAAACTTTTACACTTTTCAGTAACCTTTGTAACAACCTCATCATTGTCTTCGGGTGTTATAGGATCAACATTATTACCATAATATGTAGCGCCATGATCAATCCATTCAATGTCTGTAGAATAAACATCATCATGACTCACATTTTCACTCTTATTTAACGTAGCATAATCTATCAGTCTTTGACACTCACTTAAAGAAATGAAATCTTCTTCTATGTAAGGGAAACTCATTTTGTAAATGTGTTTGGTGGGCCATCAAATCGAGGATCTTTTGTGTTCTTCTTATCAGAATCAATCTTATTTGGATCATAGTTTGGATCTGGATAATCCTCCCAACTGTTGCCCTCATACTCAACTATCAAGGGATTGATGTCTTTTCTTTCACCATATACATGGTAGAAGCAATCAATGGTCGATATATCAGTGATCAAATCAGTATTAGTTAAATCCTCTGCGATGACAATGAATTCATTATTAAATTCTTGAATCACAAGATTTTGATTTGTTCCAATTGGTTGTAACTGAACAGTGATGCTATCTTCATGAACTAAATCTTTCCAGTAATCGGGTAAATTAATTACATTAGACTCTTTTAATCTACCACGGTAATAAACTGCGACCTCTGGGCCTTCAATACATGCATAACGAAGTCGATGTCCTTCACCCTTTGTGGGGTGAACTAGATCAAATGGTTTTGGAGATGCATCAGCAGCAGCAAATCTAGATGCAAGTTTACCTTTGTTACCACAATCAACTGCACCAGTGACAAACATGTCGCCTGTAACATGAATTGTATCAACAGATGAACCACCAGAAATGCGTAAAGCATTGGCAGTCTTACCATCACCAGCGACAGTCAGATTACCATCAGCTTTAATTGCTAAATTTGCACTACAAGCTGGTTGTCTATCAAGGGCGCTCTGTGGTGCAGAATTTGAACTTACATTTAAAACACCTTCATAACCTGGCGCAGCAGACGGTTTTCCAACATAAACAGGGCCGTTCAACACGGCAGTTCCGTCTGGAGAAGTGTCTGGCGGCACAAAAGAGACATCATTTGTTCCTACCACTATTTTATCAGTTTGAAGTCTTGAAATATTCATATTGATCTAAGATTAATATTTGAAGCTTGTGCAATGTTATTTGTCAATGCACCAAATCTTTCATCAGCAAATCGTGCAGATGTCATAAGTCCATACTTACACTCATAAACACCTCTCACGATAACATTCATATCTTTTGTGCAATTAATAGTTGTCTTTGAACTATTCATTACTATATCACCATCGGTGTTGATCTGAATTTTTTTATCACCCTTGATTACAATTTGATCACTGGCATCAAGATTTATTTGTCTCGCTCTGATGGTGATGTTTCCATCTTTACATTCAAAATGTTGATCTCCTTTTTCACACTCAATTAACTTAGCTAAGAGTAAAGTATTATCAGCATCACCTCTAACTTTTAAACCTTGACCAAGAATTTCCTGTGACATTCCTGGCGTATATAAAACTGCCTTACCAGTTCCAGGCCCACCTCCTTCAGAGGCACCTTGTCCTGTAGACCCATAAAATCCAAAGGATTGAGACTCTTGTGTTTCAGCTTGAAATAGAGTAGATCCATGTATAGAATCTTGACCGCTATTAAAAGCGTATCTTTTCTTAACAATTCTCTCTACATTTTGGCCGTCTTTAGTTCCTTTTGTCATTTACTTTTGAATACAACTGATTACAGTAACAACTGCATCTTGATCTATTTGAGGTGAATCAGCAGATTGTTTTGCATCATCAACTTTAGTGAATTTCAAAACAGGTAATAGTCTAGCGCCAACTCCAGTGTCACTATTTATCGTTAAATCTGGAAGGTCTGTGAATCCAAACCCACCATTAACAACTTCTGCACCAATAATGAATCCATCTTCTACTTTTAAATTGACCTCTGCTTGGCCAGGTTTTATAGAATCAACATCAGTGCCTGTTATTGATCCATTCTCAACAGTGATAGTATCATTGTCATTATAACCGAATCCAGTGTTTTGCACAACCACTCCATCTAATTCTGTAACGTAAGATGTTTCCCCATCGTAATTTGCATTTGGATCTGGAACAACATCTTTAACATTTCCATCTAAGTCAGTTTCTGTGGTGTTTGGAAGATAATCTTGGCCAGGGCTAGTTATAACAACACCTATGACTCCAAGAGATTTATTTCCATTTGGATCAGTCACCTCACCCATAACTGGATATCCTCCAGCGCCAAAACCTTTATTGCAACTATCATAGAATGAAAGTATTGGTGGTTGTTTGAATCCGAATCCTGGCCCATTAATTGCAACACCAATGATATTACCAAGAGCGTTTACAATTGAACTTCCACTTGCACCTTGACCACCTCCACCAAGGAAATCAACTCTAGGTGGCCCACATTTAAGAACGTTAGTATCACAATTTGGAGCACTTGGATCTGCTTCAATCATACCATCCACTGTGTCAACGAATGAATCAAGTTTTGATTTTAATCCAGCCTTTGAAATAATGTCACTAAAGTTGTCTTCAATAGCCTCTGAGATTCCATTTTTACTGGAAAATGTCATCGGTTTAGCACAGTCTAAGTTATCACAATCTAAGACGTTGGTGATTATGTTTGCAAATTTAATTGCTTTTGAAAAAGTTTCACTAGGTAAAGCGATTCCACCACCTTGTATATTATTTAATTGAGTAAACAAACCTCCAAGATTAGTATCAATGATATTATTAAGTTGTCCAAACATATCACTCATAAAGTTTTCCACACCACAAATGGGAACATCTAAAACTTGTCCAATCATATTTTCAAGACTCTTAGAAAGATAATCTTTTAATTGATCTATTATCTTTTCAAAATTACAAAAAATAGTATTCTGTAGATTCTTCTGTGCTAATTGTGCTGGAGCTTGATTAAATATATCTGTTTTTTCTTCTAATGTTTTGTTAAACTTATCCATCGTCTCACTTATTACCCAAGATCTACCACGACGAACCAATTTTTTCATTGACTTATGAATTCTATTCGTTGCCAATTGAACTTCACTATTGATATCAACGATAGATCCGATAGCTGGATTTATAAATGTAGCTTGATCATTTAATTGTTTAAGTGTCTGTATTTTACGAGTAAAATCTTTAATTGAATTACTTATGTTTGATATTTCATTCTCCTCACACGGACTAAAACTATCGACAGTTCTATCTTCTCTTGAAGTCTGTTCTAGTTTAGAAACTGTTTCCTTTGTTCCCTGATTATCAGACATCACAATTTTTGGGCCAGGCGAATTAGGGGTCATGTCTGCATGAGCCTTATGTTTACCAAGATCAGCTTTTGGTGAAGTGAAAGGTATAAAATCAGTTTGTCCAGTTGAGTAAAATTCAGATTTTTTTATTCCATCTTCAATAAAGTTTTGTTTGTATAAAGTTCCAAAAATTACAGGTTGTTGTGCGTCATCACCATCCATGAAGAATCCAACTACAACTTCTCCACCTTGATATTGCATTGTTTCTCCTTGGCCACCAGTCGTTGAGACGTTTGATGGTAGAAGAACATGTGCTAGAGGTAACTCTTCATCTTTTAAATCAGTGTCATTTCCATGATAACCAACAATACGGACACGACATCTAAATTGATAGATATCTTTTTTGTCCTTAGCTCTAGTCACCTCTAAAGAATCTTTCCACTTCCCTTTATCTGGATCGGTCACTTGACCAATCCACCATCTCATCGGATCTTTTCCCCAAAAATTAGTTGCTGGTTGATACATTTAATTAGTCGTCATATACTAGACATTCTGGTTCGTCTGGATGTAAGTCACAGAATATTTCTAGAGCATTCGGATCGTGGTGATCTCCTGCCTTAATCTCATCTTTATGATGTTCTGCATACTCTTCTAGATCATGCAATTCTTCTTTTGCATGTCTGCGTGCTGCAGGGTTTGCTTGTGGATCGTCAAGGATTTGTTTATCCTTTTCGATATGATCTTCGATTGATTTCATTTGATTCTCCTGTTTCTTTTATTTAAGCGGTGAACACATCACGAATTAAAGTTAATCGAGTTGTGGCCTTACTACCCTCTAAATTTGATAATGTATGTTTTAATTCAGATATCATATATTTTCCACTAATATCATTATCTTTATCCGTACCATAAGTTGTGGATTTTTCATCTTCACTTTTTCTAAGAGGTAATTTGACATCAATCATGTAACCAGCTCTTAAGTCAGGATTAAAAGGAATAACGATACTCAAAGATTGAGAGAATAGTAAATTATTCCTAGCATAAGACTTATTTTGATAAACGGCAAGCTCTGATTCTGGTTGTGTGTCATCCTTCGTAGCACCAACTTGCATGGCGCCAGGATCTGTTACCCTCAACATTAACCTTGTTGGAAAATTTTCTAATCCATTTGGTAATACAGGTGGTTTCTTTAAATCCATTTCAGATATTTTATAATCAACTATTTTGGTCACTTGATTTTCAATATCAACGTATATAGTCTTATTTGCATACATTCCCATTCTTAAGTTAATTCCAATATCATTAGTTTGATTTAAATTATTTTCAGCAATTCTAAAATCATCCTCCGTAGGAATTTCTGGTTTTCTATAAACAATCGCATTTTCCTCTAATAATTTTTCAATTGATCGAAATACATATCCATCTAACGTCTCAAAAAATAAAAAACCAAAATTTTTATTTCCTGATTGTGCTTTAGGACATAACCACTGAATTGTATCAAATGGTCTTTTTAAATTACCCACAAAGGTATATGAATTGGTAGCTCTATCATCGTTAATTCCCTCAATATTCTTGGAAGTCTGAACACCTTTTCTGTCATCCTTTAGTATTCTAAGAACAATATCAGAAATATTTCCAGTAAATCTTTGATTTAACCTTGATGTTTCATTAATCATTGATTCAACTGAAATAAATTCTAAAGTTGCTAATTGTGAATTACCACTAGTCTTTACATCTTTAACAGAATTTAATATCATAAAATGTTTGTCAGGATCTATTTCAAAATCTTTTTGACTCTCATTTCCAGTTGTCACTCTTAACGCAACATATTCGCCACCAGTTATACCCTCACGACTAATTAATTGATCAACATCAAGAAAAGTAATTGTCATTGATATTGATGGACTTTTTACACTCTCAAAATAAGTGATCGTGGGATTACCTCCCGATATCTCAAAAGGTTCAGATAGAGATGATCCCTCAGTTGGGATTAAAGTACATTCTTTAATAAAATATTTATTTTCCATTATGATATCATTTTAGCGATTGATGATGGTAATTTATCAACTGTCATAGTTTTTATAGTTGTTGACTTAGAAGCCACTGGAATGGGTTGAACCACTTTTTTTGTTACAATCTGCGTCTTAACCATAGGTTGAATTAAAGTCCTTACACTACTTTTATTTAAGTTGGGTGGAACATTAGCAACAACTTCGTTTGGACTTACATATGCATTTTCGGTTGGTGTAACATATTCGGGCCCCTTTTCACCAACAAGGTATGTTTCACCTTTTACCACTGGGCCACCCTCTACTCTTCGATTACCTCCCCATAAACCACCAATTAAACCACCTCTTTTATCAAAATCAAAAAGATCAGCGGTAAAATAATCAGCAACTCCAGATATTAATCTATTAAATCCTTTAGGGCCATCTCTTCTTTCATTATTTTGATTTGCAGAGTATCTAGAAACTTGAATTCCATATATGAATCCCATCTTAAAGAATTCTTTAGCATTAACCGCCTCTGACTTTGGTTGTTCCATGAGTTTATTTGCGGATAATTTCATAGATTTGCGATTTAACATTCTCTCTCTTTCATCCAAAGATTTGTCTTTGTCTAAAAGTTGTTTAAATAAATTTTTAGATGTTATTTTCATTTTAAGCTAGAGATAGATATGGATTTGAAATAACATCAATAAAGTTAACTGAACTAACAGTTTCGCCTATAGACTCAGATTCAATTGAAGATGCTGTAAAAGGTGGTGATGTAGATTGATTATCAGATCCACCAACAGTTTGTGATATTGGAGGCAAAATTTGTACTCCCATGTCATCATCAGGTGGAGTTAGATCATTTGATTTGACTTGAGGTTTTGAAACAGATTCAACTAAACCTCCCTGATTGTATCCTTTTACTTCATACTCCTTTTTAGTATTGGATTTAAAATTTGAAAAACTACTAAAGAGAGAAGTTGGATTTATCTGTCCCGATCTATATCCCACAGTTCCTTCTAAGGATTTTGAAGTTTCATCCATTCCACCGTCTTTTCCATAAGTACTAAAACCTTTCGTTATATCAATGCCTCTTGATTCTAAATCTATTTTTGTAGCTGCATCCTTCTTTGCAGCTGTGGCATATGATGCATCACTATTTGCTAAAATATTAAACATTGTGTCATCGTCTAATCCTGTTCTTCCCTGTAGAACATCTTCAATAGTGACATTTTCAAATCCTTTAATTTTGTGTATTTCACCAAGAAGTTGATCTTTATGTTCTATTAAATCAGGAACTCCAATATCTACACTTTTTGATGTCAACGTTTCAGTCTCAGTAAGAGTTTCTGTAGTTTTATCAGTACCATCATCATATGTTTCTGTATCACTATAATGATCATAATAAGATTCACTTATAGAACTACCAACCATATCTGTCTTATGACTAAAAATAGTTGTACCATCAGAACCCTTTATTTCATATGAATCTGAGGAACGGCCTTTACCAGTATCAAAAAATGATTCTGTTATTACATTTGATTTAAAGTCTCTAGGATCCTCTCTTCCTATGGAAAGTTCAAAAGATGAAGTGGGTTCACTTGTCGAACCAGCCGCAGCATTAATATTTTTTAAAGCATCAACACCAACTTGATTTACTGCATCTTTTGATATAACAAACTCGCCAGGCGTCAACATGGCAGGAACAGTATCTGCATCTCCTGAGCCTGAAACTTGACCACCAAGATTATATTTTTTCTTTTCTTTAAATAATTTAGATCCAGCACCAAGAAGACCCAAAGCAGCAAGAGATCCTAATTGACTATTAGCACCAGATACAGCTTGATTAGCTATATCACCTAGACTCTTTACTAAATTAGACTTACCAGTCTTTTTTTTATCTTCTGCAAAAGGAAGATCATCTTTTAGTTGATCAGCTTTTGATTTACCACCTTTTTGTTGTTTATCTTGCTGAGCAACAATATCATCTGCTAACTTATCTAATTGTTTTGTTTTTTGTTTCTGTTGAACTATGATATAATTTGTTATTTCACTTACGCCTGATTGAACATCTATGAGAGAGGATTGAACTGCTTGAATTAATTGACTGTTTTGTTGAGCAAGAGAAAATGTAACCTCCGACTGTGCCATCGCAGCCTGAGCCAACTCATTAACTGGTTGAAGTGATTGAAAAAAACTATCAACGTTAATTTTTTGATTAGATTGTTCTAATTCCTCATCCATAATTTTGAGCGCCTTCTTGTTGTTGTCTCTTTAAATTTTCATTTTCAATATAATCTTTTAGAAGAGCCAAATAAATGTCTCTTTCCCAAGGCAACATGTTTTCTAACTCTGTTAAGCTATATTTATGGTATTGCATGAGAGCGAAATTAATACGATAATACGATTCAAGATTCTCTCTTGCAATACTTAACCGAAAAAATCGGCTAGGCCCTCCAAAACGATATTACTTTTCTTTTTCGTATTTGGATTTATTACCTCAATTGTATGAGATAATTTAGGCATCGTTGCAAAAAATCTTTCTACTTCTTTATATTGTTTTGAATTCAGTTGTTCTATAAATTGTTTCCTTTCATTAGATGTATAATCTTTTGAATCCCATGCTTCCTCCTTAGTATAAACTGTATCCATACAATCTGCGACTAATTTAAAAGTTTTATCAACAAAAGTATCTGGATCATCTTCTGTATCAAAATTATTTTCAATAAACTGATTCAAAGATGGATATTTCATACGAAGTGTCATATTTTTATCAAGAACAATATCTTGTGTATGACCTTCTGGTCTGACAACCTCTATCTCATCAACATAAACCGTTACAGGAACCTCAGTTTTTCTATCATCTGGACAAGTGACTGTAAGTTTGATATCTTCTCCAATTGATTTAGCACGAATATTTAAAAATATATACTCAATATCAAATGTAGGTAGACTATCAACCTTTATTCCTCTAGTTAAAATACATTTTTTTAAAACGTCTTTAACTGCATTAGTAATATCATTTTGATCTTTTGTTTCAAGAGCAATAATTAATATTTTTTCCTCTTTCACCAAAAATGGTCTATATTTAACTTTTTTACCAGAGGAAGGTAAACTCAACTCATATGTCGGAGTCGTAATTGTTGGTAATGGCATAATAATTTAGAAAATTATCGACGATTGTAATTTGGAAGATTTGATCTTATTTGGCGAGCTTCTTCTTTAGTAACTCTATATCCTGTTGGATCTGATGGAAGATTTGTCCCTATTTGTACGGTTGTAGGAACTGGATCGTCTCCTGTTCCATCGTCAAGTACAACACCATGTACTTGATCATAATTATAATCCGTGAAGTATCTATCATAAGCAAGTTGCACACTACATTTTAACACATTTGAGTTACCATAGGCAACCCTCATTGATGTCATATTAGTAGGCCAAACATTAATAAATTCATAAGTCAGAAGTTTAGTTGTTGATTTTCTTATTTTAATTTTTTCATGAAAAGTAGCTGCGTCATCAGTGTTGATTATTCTCTCTTCATCTATTTGGTCAACTAAAAAATCATTTTCAAATTTTGTTATATGTAATATCTCTTTATAAGTTTCTGGATAATTAAAACGACCATAAGCATTTGGATCTCTCTTAGCTGTATTTAAAGGATTAATATATGTCATCCATGATTCTAAAATTTCAAGAACTACATGATCGGCATCAACATAGAATACTAAGTTAAGTGGTGGGAAAGTTCTAAGGTTTGGAAATTCCTCTTGAATACCTTGATGATGTCCTACAGCAAGACTTGTTTGAAAACTTGTGCCTGGTATTTCTGCCTCAGTACACATTAGTGATAACTTTTCTTTAAATCCACGACCTTGAGTTCTTTTATTTTCATCTCTACTTCCAATCTCATCCAACCAATTTTGAAATCTACCAAAAGAGAAAGTTACTTGATATAGAGTATCAAGAGAAACTCTTTGCACAGTTTCTCTAATCTCATTCATACCTCCTTTTGATCCAGCTATTATTTGATCTGGTCTGGGAAATATACTCTTAGAAACTGAATGTTTATTTGACACGATAAATATATTTGTGTTGTTATTATTATATATGAGCTATAAGGGAATATATAGGCCTTCTAACCCTCGAAAGTACAAGGGTGATCAATCTAATATTATTTATCGCTCTCTTTGGGAGCGAAAATTCATGAATTACTGTGATTTGAATGAAAATATCATCGAATGGGCGTCTGAGGAATTTTGGATTCCCTATTTAGATCCGACAACTAATCGTGTTCGTAGATATTTTCCTGATTTTTTCATTAAATATAAAGACAAAGATAATAATATTCGTAGATCAGTGATTGAAGTGAAACCAATGAGAGAAACACTTGAACCAAAGATAACAAAGGGTAAATCAAGAAAAACTCTGATAAATGAATCAATGACCTATGTTAAGAATCAAGCAAAGTGGAAGGCAGCGAAAGAGTTTTGTGCAGACCGTAAATTAGAGTTTAAAATCATGACTGAGAAAGAATTAGGAATCAGATGAGTATTCTACAAAACATATTAGATAAAGTTGGTGGTCAAGTCAATGAAGAATTCTTTCGTCAACAACTAATACAAGAACTTGGATCAACAAACTTTGATGATGATGCTGCGGATACAGGTGGATTTGCTCCTGGCCAACTATATTTTTTTACATACCAAGCACAAACAAAACAACCATATTATGACATGTATCCACTATCATATGTGATTGAATATCAAACAGGTGGGTTTCTTGGTTGCAATCTTCACTACCTTCGTTTGACTCAAAGAGAAGAACTTGCGATGAGCTTACTAAATAACTCTGCTCAGGGTGCGATTGCTGTGCCTCGTCGAACTCTACATAAATATGTTTATGCTGGTGTCAGAGGTCAACCATATCGAATTCCAGAATCTGAATGGACAGACGTGGCTCAATTGCCAACTGAAAAATTTGTCGATATGAGAGGGATTAGTGTCCCACGAAGTAGAATTTACAACACAAACTAATGGCAGATCCAATAGAAAGTAAACAATATACAATAGAGACAAATTCCTCTGATGGAACTTTTGGTGCATTATTAAAGTCTAAAAGCAATTATACATTTCAATATAAAGATGGTGAATTAGTTGGTGCTATTAGAACAGATGATGGAGTCAGAGGCGCTAAAATTAAAAAACAGGTTAATCCAGATAGTAAAGAATGGAAACAATTACTAGAGAGCACTTCTTATTTTGATAGTGATGGGGATGAAATTAAAAAGAATGCTGCAACACAATCTTATAATGAAGCGATTCATAAGGGAGAAATTGATAATTATATAGATGATATAAATGATCCAGTTGGAGGAAATAAAATAGTTTCTGATGAAAAATTAGGCAGACATTATAGAGAGGAGACTAATTCACTAACAAATGAAGAATTAATAAATGAAGCAGAAAAGGAATCTTTAAAACCAGAAAATATCAAAGGTCAAAATATAAAAGACAAATATGATAAAAGGAAAAAGGGATATAAAACCAAAACCGTATATCGATATCCTTTAGATATATCAATTAGACAAGATCATTTAGAAATATCTAGATATAACTATCAAAGATCGTCAGTTCAAGGTAGTAGACCATCTAGATTAGTAGAGACTCGAACAAAAGATGACTTTGTTTGGGATAAAAACACAATGGGTGGAAATGCAAATAAAAGAAAAGATGCGAAGAGAGAATATCTTAAAAAACCAAGTACGACCACATATACAGAAAAAAAGGGTGATAGTATGAAGGGAAGCACATATTTTGGTACTGTTTTTCTACCAATGCCAAAGGTAGTTGATACAAATGGTGCAGAGTGGGGAAAAAGTGAATTAAATATACTTGGTTTAGCAGCTGCTTCTCTTGGAGAAGGTTTAGGTCAACTTGGTTTAGATGCAGAATCACAAGCTGAGTTAGAAAATGCTAAATCAATAATAGGAGCTGGAGATAAAACCAGTAAAATGAAAGACATTGGTGGTGCATTTGCATCTCAATTCTATTCTGGAGCTGTTGCAAGAGCAACTGGTCAAAATGTAACCACTGACCAACTTCTTGCTCGAGCAAGTGGTAGAGTTTTAAACCCAAATGCAGAAATGTTATTTGGTGGGCCAGTTTTAAGAGATTTTAGTTTTGATTTTACGATGATCGCAAGAAGTAGAGACGAGGGAAAGCAAATCAGAAGAATTATTCGATTTTTTAAAGAAGGAATGGCACCAAAATTTAATAATTCAACTTTTTTAACAACACCTGATATTTTTATTCTTAAATACAAAAGAGGTGAAGGACATGACTCTGATACAATAAATACTGTGAATAGATTCAGTCCAGGCGGACTTGCATTAAAAACAATTGCAGTTGATTATGCTCCAAATGGTTATTGGTCTGCATATCAAGATTCTCAACCAATCGCACTTAAAATGAGTTTAAACTTTGCAGAATTGAGACCAATATATCAAGATGATCACTTTGATACTCCAGAAGACAGTGTAGGATACTAAAATGACATACTCAGGATCTCCAAATTCTTATTTCAGACAATTACCAGATTTAGATTATCCATCTTTAAAGAATGATCGAACATCTGCCTATGATTACGAAGTTGTTAAAAATATCTTCAAAAGAGCTGTGATGAGAGAAGATATTATGAATGATGTGGTCAATTTTACAAAATATTCAGTTCAAGATGATGAAAGACCTGATCAAATTGCATATGATTTTTATAATGATGCTGGTTTAGATTGGGTAATATTAACTACAAATAATATCATTCATGTAAGAGATGAATGGCCTATGGGAAACCAAGATTTTCTGACATATTTGAATGCAAAATACACGGCAGAGGAATTGTCAAATATTCATCATTATGAAACAAAAGAAATTACAGACTCAAGAGCAAGAGTGATACAAAGAAAGGGACTTTATGTTCAATCAGATCATTCAATCACATATGTAGATAATGGTGTCACAAAAACTGCATCAGAAATTACACAAGTTACTTTTCTTGAAAATGAAACAAACTTAAATGATGATAAAAGAGAAATTAATATTTTAAGACCAGAATTACTTGATATGCTTCTTACAGATGTTAGTGATATTATGACATATCAAAAATCTAATCAATATATTAGTGATAGATTGAAGAAAACAGAGAATCCAAGAATAATTTCGCCATAAAAAAAAGAGGTCGTTTTGAGCGACCTCTGACGTAAAAATGGCCCCGAATTTTTTTCGGGGTATTTTCTAATTTTCAGCTAGTTTTGCAAAATAGCTAAGTGCATCTTCTTCATCCTCATCTGTATTGACAGAGGATGGTGTTGTGTCAACAACTGCACGACCTTTACCTTCACTTAGATCTTCAAGTTCACCACGAGTAGTTTCTTCATCAGCAACTTCTGGATCTTGTCTCTTAGGTGCAACAGTTAGACCAAGAACATAGTTAAGTCTCTTCTTGAGATCTTCATATGACTTGAACTGATCTGGAGCAACAAGTTCTGCAAGAGAGTGTTCATTCTTCCAGATAGTTTCCATTGCATCATCATCATCAAGAAGTGGAGCAGGAGCAGCAAACTCTGATGAGTCATAGTTCCAGTATCCAGCAACTTTTTTGATTTTAATCTTAAAGTTTGCACCCGCCCAGAAATCAAATGGATTGATGGGAGTTTCATCTTCAAACTCAGGTTGCATCGCAGCAGTTAACTTATCAAAGATTTTCTTTCCAAATCTGAATAAGAATACTTTACCTTCATTCGATGGGTTTGAAGGATCTTTAACAACATATACGTTACTGTAATAAGATAACTTACGTTTCTGTTTTCTTGCGACTTCTTTATCTGAATCAACACCTGAGTTCCAGAGTTGTGAGTTGTGCTCAGAGACTGGATCTTTTTGACCAAGTGTTGTTAGTGAATTCTCTATGTACCAACCACCAGATGCTTGGAATGCATGTGTGTAGAGTTTTGCCCAAGGCAAATCTTCTCCGTCTGGTGCAGGGAGAAATCTGATTACTGCGTAACCGTTACCTGCTTTATCAACTTCTGGTTTCCATAAACGATCATCTACACCATTTGAACCTTTGTTCATTTTTTCCACCTGACTAACAAGTTTTGCAGTCAGAGAACCAAGTGAGGATTGTTTTTTTAGATTAGAAAAAGACATTAGATTTTATTAGATTTATTTTTAATTGTGTTAGGGGAGACCATCTGCCCGACTCTTTCGAGTTGCATCTTAGGTCAAGAAAAGGGGGAGGTTGGATTCCTGTGTACCAACAAAGAATGGGCATTACTACAGAGTAAATACATCCTTGCCTGAGACCCGACTGGTAAGTCGATTCACCTCTCGGTGCAGCACCACCTGTGTCTCATCACCTTAACCAGCGATTGCCAGTAAGTTTATTCAGTCACTCCCTATGTTGCGTCCAACATTATTAATATAACACACTACTATTTAGTTGTCAAGCGTCTCTTTTAACTTACGAATTGTACCCTTCATATTCTCAAACATCTGTTCTACAGTTGTGCCTCTTGTCATACCCATCTTCCTTAAAGACTCTCTCATATTCTCTGCAACCATCAAGGCATCCTCATCTCCTGAGAGTTTGCATCTAACATACATCAACTGTTGTTTCTCTAATAATTCTTCAACCAAATCGAGTTGTTCACGTTCTTCCTCCTCATCTTCATAGCCAAGACCAGCAGAAAATGCAGACTCTAATATACCATCGGTAATAATATCTTGAAGATTTTTAATATCTTCTAGACTTTCTCTGACCATTTCAGAATCAAAAAAATCGTTCATTTAACAACTATCTCCTTGAGGGTTTGTTTATATTTTTTAAGGTTAATATTATTTAACAAGAATGGTTTGTACTTGTCAAGCTTTAGACTAACGGTTTTCCACACAAAATCATCAAGTTTTGAATCAAAATCTTTTTTATATCCCAACAACCCTTCAAGTATCACCAACGTTTCGACTGTGATATTCTTCTTTAGATGTTCCTTTATAATTATTGGATGCCTTCCATTCATACATTCAAATAAAGAATTGAATTCGTTATCATCACAAAGGTTTGTCATCTCCTGTTTAAAAAGATAGTTCATACTCTGTATCTTTTTAAGCCAGTCGTTATATTTATTCTCACCAGTTTCTATAATCTCTCCAATCCACATCTTCTGTGGATCATCGCACTGTGAGAAAATTGCAGTAAAGTAATCTACAATATCTTCGTCTTTCTTCTGACGAGACATCTTTTCAAAAAAATATTTGTCCTTTCTCTTATTAAATGATGTGGTGGTTGCATTTGTTTTGCCACCATATTTAAAATAATCAAAGTTATTCTTCGTAAAATGGTTCTTGAATGCTAAGTATGTTCTGTAGCAATCAAAACCAGTCATAAGGGCAGTTTTGCTCTTGAGGTACGTTTTAGATAGTTCAATTCTGTTGCTTCCCATTTCAATTTTTCCTTAAGAGGTTTTGAAATGAGTTTGGGTACGGATTCAACGTCAATGGCATTTTTTTCACAATAAGCTACTATAGCATCAATATAACCTAAATTGTCATCTTTGACAATAGATTCTATGTCCTGTGCAAACTGTGCTGAACAGAGAAACTTTTCTTTAAGTGCTTTGTCAATGCTGCTCATTAGCCACCATTCGGTTTTTGATAAATTCTTTAACATATTTCACCAATAATTTAATGTAATCACCTTTGTTTCTTTTATCATAAACTTTAATCTCACCATTCGGTGTGACCATGATTGTGATAAGTTTTTGGATAGGAATTCCAGTCAGTTCATAATACATACAGGCATATGCAACCTCTTGAACAAAGTATTGTTCAATCCATTTTTCTGGTTTAATTTTTTTCGAGGTCTTAAAATCAATAACAGCAAGTTCGCCTTCGTATTCAGCGATACAATCGACTCTTCCTGCCAGACCAAGATATTCAGAATAAAGTGTGCGTTCTATTGCGTGTATCTTTCCAATCTTATCAAGACTTGACTTCGCACTGTGAAACATGAACTGAGTCAGTGGTTGGTAATCATCCCAAACTAACTCTTTATTTTCAAGATAGGCCTGTGCAGCCTCATGAAAGTCTGTACCACGGCGAGTTGCCTCTTTTGTGACACGATCTGCTTCTTCATTCCCGACTCTCTGTCTCCATTTACGAAACACCTCTCGATTATAAAAACTAGTTACTGAGGTGATAGAAGGAACCCAATCTTCATTAGGTAACTTATATAGGCGGAGTCCATCAGTCTGTTTTGCCTCAAGTTCTAGTTCACCTAAGTGATTTTCAATTACGAACATTACATACCCATAGCCATTTTTTTAATAAGATAATCTCTTACAAGTCCAGAACGAACAATATCATTGACATCAAATTCAATCATTGCAAATAGTTCAGGCATCTGTTCGATAATCTTCATGAAGTCAAGAATACCATTCTTCTCATTAGTTTTTTGTAAGTCTGTTTGACTTGCATCACCGCAGAAAATAATCTTAGCATCCTCTCCTACTCTTGTTATTATACTATCTAATTCATGAAAATTCAAGTTCTGTGATTCATCAACTAACACAATTGCTTGATCGATTGTTGTTCCACGAATGAATGATGTACTCCAGAATTTAATTGTATCCTGTTGTTTTAAATTACCATACAACATTTCAAAGTCTGCATCAGATGGCATCTGAAACATATACTTCACCATGTTTTTGTATGGTATCTGATACAAGAAAGACTTATCCTCATGATCGCCAGGCAAAAATCCAATCTCTCTTGTAGAGACTAAAGATCTTACAATATAAAGTTGATTATAAGGTGTGTGTTGATCTAGAATATCTTTCAATGCAAGATATAATGCAACGAAAGTTTTACCTGTTCCAGCAGCACCATAAGTAAAAATGTTTTTACCCTCTTTGTAATTATCAAAGAGAATCTTTTGGTTGTCTGTGATAGGTTCGATCTTGTTTAGAAGATCAGCATTAATAGGTCTTTTTCTCTTCATCTGTTTAGCCGTCATTCCTACACCGATAGGAGAATCTTTTTTTCTTGCCATTACTTGTTAATCTTTTTAACTGTTGAGCCAGGAGATTTAGATGCTTTATGAAGAACATCATTCCAGCCAGGATTACGAGTGATTAGTTTGTCTCTCCACTCACCAACCTCTCCAATTCCAGCACATCCTTCAGACCAATCTTTATCCCAATCTGGGTTATCTTTTCTCCATTCATCATACTTAATCATACTCATGGATAATTGTTTTTTCTCACCAGTTTCTTTGTTAATAACAGGGTATGTAGGCATAAGTTTTACGTTTTGTAATATTATTTAGACCCAATCAAGGGCTTCAGAAACGACAGGGAATTGTTCGATGAATACCTTTCGACATTCATTTGCGATATCCATATGTTCTTTTTGTGTTCCGTGTGATGATCTTAGATTAATATAATGTATCCAAGAACGGCAAGAACCTGTCATATAGATTCTTGTTGGAGTGCATAATGGTAGAACCATTCGAGCACATTCTTTTGCAACTCCCTCCTCAATCATTTGATTATACAATGATTGGCAAGAACTGAAAAGAGTTATCATCTGTGCTTCTAACTTCTGTTGAACAAAAGGATCTAAATCATCAATACTATTTTGACGATTCTTTTTATCCTGCCTACGAAGTTGTGGTAATTCTATCTTTCCAAGTTCATTACTCTTTGCATATCTTTGAGAGAACTCTTGAAATGTAAAAGAACGATGTCTTAGTATCTGTGCTGCGATTGCACGAGTAGTTTCTATCTCCAGAGTCATTGATGATTGTTCAAAGACAGACCAATGTTCATGTTGAATACAATATTTCAACAACCCAGAAAAATTATCATTCTCTTGGTTTGCTGGGTTTGATACTCTAGCGATGTACGCCATTGTTTTTTCTGCATCAGGTGTGACTGATACTACTTTAACTTTTTCCATAAGCTTTTTCTACATATGATCTCAAATAATCTTGAAAGCCTTGTTCAATATTATCTATTGTCGTATGTTCTTCACACCATACAGTAGCAAATTCATATACTACTCTAGTGTGTTCTTCTAAGTGATGTAAAAGAGATCGAAAACACGATGCTCTTAATAATAATTTTTCTTCTGAATAACGAGGATCTTCACTATTATCCGTCATCATCCTCAAAGATCTCATCATAGTCTGTAATGTGGTTGACAATCTCCTCATAATTTAAATTCGGAGTATATGACTCTGTATCAGAGTATATTTCTGATTCTAACGCATTTACAACATTTTTCAAGTCCTTGATCATAGTCTTTAACTTTTGTTTATTCATCAGAGTGGCCTCCCATGTTTATCGACTAGTCCCATCCTCTTTACTTGAGATAAATTTGATTTCTCCTTCTTCTTTAGTTTCTTATATTGTTTCATTATCTTATTTATCTCAGCGTTAGATATTTTTACTTTGAGTTCTTTTGCGTCTTCTGGAGTGACAAAACCCATTCCCTGATGTTTTTCTTTTTCTTGTTTCTCTTCCAGATAGTCGTTGATTCCAAGTTGAATTTCTCCCTCAATAATATCGTTAATTTGATTTCTAATTTCGTCACTCATTATCCTCTCCTTACTCTCTTCTTAGGTTTGTTTGGTGTCGGAGTCCCCCATGTCCTTGGACTTACAATTCCAGGCCCATATTCAATGTTGACAACAGACCCTGGCCCAAACTTATCGAAATACATGTCAAAGATATTAACCCTGCCATGACATCGAACAAGATCTTTACGAACTCCATCGTCAATTTTATAAGTCACAATATATGCATCAGAAGGCCAGCTCTTATCACTGAGTTCCTCCTGATTACAATTTTCTTTAAGAAGATTTGTTGAATACTTACTATTCATATCTTCCTTTTCTTTTGGTGTCCAATAGGCTTCAGACATCACCTCATCTCTAGTTTTTGTTTTTGCCATGTTAACCTCGATTACCCCATTGTATATCGGGAAACGCTTCTTCTACTACCGCACGAGTCAACTTATATTTCTTCTTTAGATTCTTATCTTTAACTAAACAGATAATCTCTGCTTCGTCAGGATGTAATCCCTCTAGAAGTTGCATAAACAGTTGTTCTCTTTTAACAGGTCGAAGAATATCATTTCCACCTTTAACAAAATTATACAACTTTTTCCATTCATATGCAAGGTGTAAATGTTCGGTTCCAGCAGGCGCCTCATTCTTATTAAATGGAACATCACCTTCTGGAAGAACAGATTGTACAGATGTGTCAAAGTTCCAAATCAAAACAGATTTAAGGTGTAAGGATTCATTTTGTTTTAGAATTTGAATCTTTTTCGCTTTTGTTTTTTGTTTTGATACCAATGCTAATACCTCACTTAATAGAGGGTTTCTTGGTAATCTATCTTCCCCTAATGTGGGATGTGTTGTAGTCATAATTCTTCGTCAATTTCACTATCAAAGTTTAAGTTTTCAAATCGAAAGGCAATAATTTCATCTGGAATTACATTACCTTTAAGGTCATACATCTCAGGATGCATCTCAGAGATGTCATTTCTTTGTTTGTGTTCTTTGTATAACCATCCTATTATACCACCAACAAAGAGAAAAAGCACTGATATTAAAGTGCTGAGAGTTAGAGCGAGTGTTAACACATTACCTCTTATACTTGATTTATTTAGTTTTAGTTTTACGTCTCCCTCTTCTTCTTTCCTTTTCATATCTCTGAGCATCTTCTAAGATCACGTTAAAGTAATCTCTAATCTTTCTTGCGTTTGGTTTTCCAAGATGACCATATGCTTCTCTAAGCAATTGATGTTCACTATCTTTTCCACCTTTGATGTATCCATTCAAGTCATCAATGAAATCAGTTAACTCTTTTGCAGTCGAACTTTGAATAAATTCTTTTGCTCCAGTTCCTGTTGTTTTACAGGACTTCATAAAATCATAATAATGCAAATGAAACTTTTGTTCTTCAAATGCAATATCAATTGCTTTATCTACGATTGTGTAAATGTCTTCCATTAAACTAAGTTCTTTTCTTCAAGGTATTTGAAGGTGTCTAAACATCCTCCAAGTAATTTGCCATCCGCAAGTATTCTTGGGAATGATGATCCATAACCAAACTCTGATATGAACTGATCTTTTGTAAAGTCTATATCAAGTTTGTAAACTCTGTAATCCACCTTTGCTAATTCTAAAAGTTTCTTTGCTTTTTCGCAATAGGAACATCCTTCCTTTGAATAAATCGTAAACTTCATTTAGATTTTAAGTGCGTTGACAGTCTCCCAATCTTTTTGGAAAAGATCTAAACCTTTGTCAGTTAGGATATGATTGTACATCTTTTCAAAGACTGTTGGAGGCATTGTAACAATACCAGCACCGTTCTCAAAAGACTTACTCACACTTCCTACATCCCTTATCGATGCGGATAAAATTTCCGTATCAACAAAATTATATAGTCTCGACTGTTTTTCATAGATGTCTGCAATTTGTTTAATTAAATTCAATCCATCAAATGAATTATCGTCAACTCGACCAACGAAAGGCGAGACGTAGGCAGCGCCTGCCTTGGACGCCAAGACCGCTTGGGCAGCACTAAAGATCAATGTAACGTTTACTCTAATCTTCTCGTCTGAGAGGAGTTTACAACCCCTTAGTCCTTGAGGTGTACAAGGCACTTTAATTGTTGTGATTTCACCAAATTTTTCTTTGAGTCTACGACCCTCCTGTAAAAATTCATTAGCGTCATCTGTTACAATCTCCATACTAATATCATCAATGCCAAGGAGTGCAATCTTTCTGTAGACTTCTTCTGGTTCTTGACCACTCTTTCTAATCAGAGTTGGATTTGTTGTGACACCATCAATCAATCCTGTTCCATAATATTTCGATATCAGATCAACATCTGCTGTGTCAAGGAAAATTTTCATACTCAAAATAGTATTTGTAAATTCACCATAACACAAAAAAAGACCCCTGTAAAGGGGCCTTGTAAGTTCCGAATTGTAGAGACCGCACGAATGATGTCTCAATAATATTTATAATGCATTACCACGAGGCAATACTTCCTCTGGGAACACGAAGTTCTCGTGTGGTTGGTCAACAGATGACATCCAAGCTCTCATACCCTCATTAAGAAGTATATTCTTAGTGTAGAAAGTTTCAAACTCTGGATCTTCTGCTGCTCTTATCTCCTGAGATACAAAGTCGTATGCTCTGAGGTTAAGTGCTAGACCTACGATACCGATTGATGATGTCCACATACCCATCACAGGTACGAACAACATAAGGAAGTGT
>Ga0181394_1000078_pt1 | contig 36397 bp, 48 predicted proteins | sample 17SPOviralmetaG_FD_130123 | JGI IMG/M metagenome (GOLD analysis project Ga0181394, IMG submission 130123) | Marine viral communities from the oligotrophic San Pedro Time Series (SPOT) site, San Pedro Channel, CA, USA - 17 SPOT_SRF_2010-11-23 | ecosystem: Environmental > Aquatic > Marine > Strait...
GCAGCCGCAGCAAATGGCGGAGTATGGTTCGCCGCTGGCGTGGTCAGCAAAGACGGCAACCCAGTTGAGTACCCAAACGCATCTCAAGCGAGCAAGGCTTGGGCACGTGAGCACATCGGTGCTGACTGGTGGAAAGGTGACAAGGCGACTGCACTAGGCCAAGCAGTCATCTCACAGGGGAGCATGCCCGCTGAGACACCTGCACCAGCAACCAGCACCACTGCAAGCACGGATGATGCCGCTATCATCTCAGCAGCCCAAGCACTAGGGAGCAAAGCAACCACTGTCAAAGGTGCACGCAAGTTCCTAGCGACCCTATCCTGAGCGGAGGATGGCATCACCTGAGCACGTGACGAAACTGCTCCGACACAGACACCCCGCAAACATCACGAGCGAACCAACCAATGCCCACCTAAGCCGCACAAAGTGCGCACTAGTGTGCAGGGCAGGTATGGTCAATCCTCGAATGAGCGTCCCTGCGGGGCGTCTCACGCCTCGTCCCACATTCGTGGGGCGGGGCTTTTTTTAATCGAGATTTTCGGGTTGGGCACGCTTGTTCTTCCTGCCGCTGAAGCGGCACAGTCAGGCGTACCAACCGTATGGGTGGTGAACCTGAGCCTGAGAAAAAATTGACATGTTGAGCGAGAGCGAGACACATCCAGTTCGTCCCTTCATAAGCGCAGTGCCCTCAATCGGGGTGTCCTGTCTTCCCACGTTGCAGATTCGCAGACTCTTGGATTGTGTCCATGTGCACATACGCACGTGAGGACAGAGCGGAATATGCACAGTAGGGCAACGGTTTCCTGTCTTTCCGATGAATGTCTATACAAGGAGAATAATATACTTGAGTAAGGATAAGGATACAGACAACCCCATTGTCTTAGTGTCCCGAAGATTCCTAGGAAAAACCTGACACATTAGAGCAGTGCAACGTTTTTGACTGTCAGTCAGGGTCATTCTATACACAGGCGTAAACAATATTGATGACTATATAAACTGGAAATGCTTTACAAACCATGACAGTTCAAACAACCAATGCAGAACCAATGACAGATGTACTAGCCACATCCCCAGTGGCATACCCAAGAGGGAGGGTGGTGAGTGCTGAACGTATGCTGGACAATATCAAGTTCCACTGTATGGAATGTAGTATGCCTGTTGACGTAGATTTCCTATGCACTCATAGGGATGGCTCAGAGACACACGCACTAGACACTGACCTATGTGACTGCGCTACACCTGACTTAGCAGTGAGAGTACTAGGGGTGAGCGCTTGAGTACAAATCACATAGGCTTGTACCAGCCTGATGGATGTCGTTGGCCGATAAGTGGGCAGCGCATGATAGGTAACACGGAGGTAGTGTTTGAGAGGCATGAGGATGAATGGGTCGTGGATGTGATAAGGCACATGGAGGATGGTACTAAGGTGTACACACATGGGTACTCATCAGAGAACCATCATCAGATGGTGGCCTTGTATGTGGACAGAGTTGTTGCACTGGAGTGTGATTCAGAATGAGTCACTTCTACGGAGGTGTGCGTGGTGGCAGAGGTGAGGCCACACGTACTGGGCACAAGAACACAGGGATACGTGCATACATCAAGACATGGAACACCACTGCTCACATGAGACTCAGGTACTGCGAGGCTAGAGACACCAACAGATACACAATCATGGGTGCTTCCTTCAATGAGGAGGACATGTCAGAGTTATCATCCATGTTCATGCAGATGGTGGACAGGTACTATGAGGACAAGAGACAAGACAGAGAGACTGAAGGGAGGCATGAATGATGAGTAATGTGATGCAAGCACTTGAGGATGGTAGTAAGGTGCTCATCGTGAGGGATGCAGTGCCTGAACACATGGTGGGTGTGACAATCACCCTGCCTGATGGCTCGTCCTACAAGGGTGCTATCGATACTGTTGAGCAACGTGACATGCTCTTGAGACTCATGACGATAATGACAGGAGGCGAGGAAGAATGAGTGACAGGCACGAGTGGGCTAAGTACCACATGGATAATGAGGAGAGGGAGTACTACAACCCCATGTTCGGAGGCAACCTGAAGGAGTTCATCAGGAGGATGGTAGAGGACGAGGGCTTCACCATCACCGCACTGTTCCCACGGTGGGATGGAAGGAGCGAGTGCCTTCTCAAAGGTGGCATAGCCATCGACGACCACGAGAGCATGGCATACCAAGCGTTGAACCATGAGCACAGCAACATGGACTTCACCAAGGGTGACAACACGCAGACCATCTCAATCATGATGACCGGTGACGATTGGTGTGACGTGATACCAATCAACGACTGGTCGTTTCGCCATGAGCAAGAAGATGTAGTGAATAGGGTGGTTTTACTCATGAGATATGAGATAATGGGTGATGAAGCATGAGTGATGGATACTTGAGGTTGAAAGAAGAGAACGCAAAACTGCGTAAGAAAATAGAACAAATGCGTGTTCGCTTGTTGACTATATAAACTGGAGATGATAGGTGATATGATGACTGATATTGAACAATACTTACCAAGCAGAGAGGACTTACACAAACTGGTCAAGGCTTTCTGCTCTGTGCATGTCGAGAATGAACTGGATGGAATCGGGCCGAACAAGCCTGATGCACCGTTCTTCGAGAGTGTGGCGAACAACCCACACATATCTTTCTCCATGTATGTAGAGATAGCGAGGAGATTTGAGAAGTACACCAAGACTCAACTCCCTACGATAGCACACATAGCAGGGTACTCCCAAGATGAGGATTGGGACAGAGCGCTCACTGCCATCAGAGAGCAGGGCGAGGCTTACGATAAGGTACTCAGCGAGGGTGGTGACTGGATGCGAGACAATGTGAGACTGGAGAACTACCACACGATGTCCTACAATGGATACAAGTCAATCATAAATCACCTCATCATGATAGGGTATCTACCTGAAGATGCTAGTGAGGAGGCACATGGGTGGATATCACAACTCAAGCACATGTATGATGAGAGGCTAGTCAAGGTCGAGGAGTATGATGATGTGTGGTTCAGCAAGAACGACCCTGCTAGGAGATACCCCAAGAAGACGACACGGGTCGCATTGGATTGGGGCAAGAGAGATACGGAGTTGTACAAGGCGCTCAAGGAGGTGCTACCGTTTCCAACATTCAAGTACGATGGTACACGTATGTCTGTATCGAAAGACAAAACCGCTTTACTGAAAGTCTGTGAGATATTGGATGAGTATGACTACATCAACAACGAGGTGAAGGAGTACGCTTACACCATCAATGAGGTAGTTGTACAGAAGAGCACTGGCTTTGCCGTGTCGTTGGAGGGTGATGGTATCATGCTGCGCATTCCTCACAACGACTTAGACACTCGGTACAAGGTCAAGAATCTAACCACACGCAGATGGGATGCTGATGCTAAGGCATGGGTGATACCATTGAGCGAGGCATCCAAGTTGATACAATCGCTAGGTGTCGAACATTCACTGTCGAAGACGATGAATGCTCATGAGGAAATCAGGACATACCTACACAGGAAAGCAGAGAGAATAGCAATCAGTGGTGCGTCTGCACTATCCGATGAAGAGATAGTTGAGCAGATGAAGAAGAGGCTTGAGGGTAGATTCCCCGCTGGTAAGGAACTGTTCCCATTCCAGTATGTTGGTGTTCGCTTCGGTGAACTAGCAGGTGGACGCTTCCTGCTCGGTGATGATATGGGTGTGGGTAAGACTATCCAAGCCCTAGCCTACGCAGCCTTGCACGAGGAACAGTGGCCTGTTGTTGTGGTATGCCCTGCTAACGTCAAGTACAACTGGGCAAAGGAGATACGCTCTTGGCTACCATCATCAACACTTCAAGTAGTAGAGGGTCGCAAGTACGAGTTCAACGACTCGGACTTCACTGTCATCAACTACGACCTAATGGCATACTGCGAGCAGCAGTTGCTTGACATGGAGGCTGGCATAGTCATCTTCGATGAGTCTCATTACCTGAAGAACAAGGGCACTAAGAAGAAACCAGTGAAGAGGACAGTGGCATCCATGAACGTAGCAGAGGATGCTGACTCCGTGCTATGCCTATCAGGTACTCCAATCACAAACAGACCAGTCGAACTATTCACCACGCTTGAGATGATAAGACCATCAGAGTACAAGGGTCAGTACTGGCCTTATGTGAAAAGATACTGTGCTGGACACAACACAGGGTTTGGATGGGATGTCAATGGCTCATCGAACATACCTGAGTTGCATGAGAAACTGAGGGATGTCATGATACGCAGACTGAAGCAGGAAGTACTACCTGAGTTGCCTGACAAGATGAGGCAGTTCATACCTGCCGTAGTATCTACCAGCGATTTGGCTGACTATCGTCAGGTACACAGGTCTCTTACGAGGGAGTATGATGGTATGCAATCTAGAGGCAGCGTACCTGCTGGATTCGTATTGAACATGCTGACTAAGTTGAGACATGCCGCTGGTAGACTCAAGGTCACACCCACAGTTCAGTGGATAAGGGAATACAAATCACAGAAGCCTGAGACACCACTGGTAATCTTCTTCCATCACAAGGATGTTGGCGCTGCTGTCTTGAACACAATCGCTGAAGACAAAACACTCAACGCTAAGAAATGGCGAGTGATAAGCGGTGATACTCCTGCACAGAAGAGAACCAAGTATGTAGAGCAGTTCCAAATGGGAATGCTCGATGGTCTGCTCTGCTCCACTGGTGCAGCAAGAGAGGGTATCACACTCACTGCTGCTGATACAGTTGTGTTCGTAGAGAGGGAGTGGGTGCCCGGTTGGGAAGAGCAAGCAGAAGACAGGATACTGAGGATTGGTGCAGAGGGCAAGGACACCGTTTGGGCTACGTACCTGTCTGTTGTTGGGACTATCGACGAGCACTTCGATAGAGTCATAGAGAGTAAAAGACAGGTTGTTAGTGGTGTGCTGGATGGTAATCAGAATGAAGTCGAGCGTGCAAACATAGCCAACGAACTGCTCAAGAGCATGATTGCAGCAGGAGATTTACCATCCAACATGATGTCACTGGTTGATGGTAGCAACAAGTCTCAGCCTAAGAAACACATAGAAGAAGAAGAGTGAGTGCCCTTCGCATCCACGCCTTGCTTATCGCAGTAGTGCGTATGCTCGATGTTGATATCGCATACGTGTAAACATGATAGTCTCCTTTCACAACATGCGCATTACTGATTTTCACTCCGATGAAACCTTGACTATATAAACTGGAATAGATAATAGTATTATGAAACCGAGAAGACAATGGATTAACTTCGCTAAGTATAGCAGCCCTCCCATAGGTAAGGGGCGTATCATGCACTGTGAGATGCAGGATGATGGTGATTCTCTTGTGATAGACATGGCGCTTGATGGTGTGAGATACATAGGCACACTGCACCAACTAAAGGAGGAAGAGGAATGACGAAACACATAGACGCACATAAACAGGAATACATCGAGGAGACCTCGGAAGATGGATACGGGTACAGGAATCTGAAACTGTACCGTAAGGAAGGTAAAGACAAGTTCAACGACCTGTACATCCACATATGTAGGACTGGTAAGAAAGAGCAGTACTACACCCAGTACAACGAGGGGATAGTCTACCATGCAGGTGGCATGAATCACTTCCAGTACTTCGTAAAGAACGTGGCAATGAATGCCGACGATGCCACTGTGAAGGCTTTTGCCACTGCACATGAGGCAATGCAAACTGGATTTTGGCACTCGGTGCACGTAGAGCATCACGAAGAGCCTAGACCCGTGTTTCAGAAGTACACGACCTTCGGAGTAGACATGAACCTATCCAACAACAAGAAGACGTGGTATGGTAATATCCCTAGGGAGAGTGAGTTTTGGGAGACTTGGAAGTCTGACAAGGCTGGCATCAAGGAGAAGGGCTACTGGGTCAAGAAGATGAATTACGACTGGTTGCTTTTCAGGAAGGCTGTCATCGTCAAGAGCATGAAGGACATAATGGAGTTGGCATGAATGAGTATGAAGCATGGAAAGTATCAGAGGCATGAAGGTGCAGTCGAGAGGAAACTGGACAGGATAATCGAGTTGCTTGAGATACAGGTGAAGATAATGACAGCGCTTGCTGTGACTGAGATGTTGGAGGATGAAGAATGAGTGAAGATATATTTGGATTTGAGACAGGAACGACAGACGGCAGTGGTGTAGTTGACATGGGTGATGGGCTTTACGTCCCGACTCAGGACTTCAAAACCATACGATTACCTGAGCAATATGGTGGTAAATGGGCTGCTGTGATAGGTGGAGGGCACTGCGAACTGGCTGGTACACTGGGTATCATGTATCTTTTGGATGCTGATGTGTCAGTGTTCTCGGCTGATGGGCAGCAGATGTGGATACCTACATGGCAGATAGAGAAGCACTTCACGGAGGGTGAGGAATGAATCTTGACTATATAAACTGGAATAGAGAACAACAATGGAATTATGGTGAGACAATATGAGTAACAAGGCATACGACGACCTCAAGGGATTGACAGGAGCAGAACTCTTCGAATCCCTATGGGATGACATGAAGAACAATGTGAAAATAGAGCGCGATAGTGGTGCGGCGAATAAGGAGACCGTTACCACTGACAGAACAAACTTGGTTCGCTCACAGAAAGCCAAATCCCTGCTTCAGTACATCGCTTCTTTCAAAGCGGGCACTGGCAAATGGAGAGTACCTCACACTGAGGTGCTTCTGTTGGATGACGACTACACGATAGCGAAAGAGGCTTTCAAAAGAGTGATGAGCAAGACTCCAAATGACGTGGCTTTTCTCCGTGCATGCCCTGAGCATGCTAGACATGGTGTGCTTGAGTCAGTCGAGGTCACTGGAGACAACTTCGAGGAGCGATGGTCTGCTCTGAATCAGAAGATGATTGCCAATGACCCCAACGGTTGTCTGATACTTCAACCATTCATACATGCTTCATCGTCACTCGTACTTGGGCCACAGCAGTTCGCTGCGGTTGCAGCAGGTCATGACGGTATCACTGCTGGTGGAGATGCACTGCTCTACTTCATACTCAATCCGCAAGACTCACTGATGTCAGACCACTTCTACTCAATCAATCCCAACAAGCATGTCTTGGGTAAATACGAGGTAGAGATGGTCTACGAGACTCGTCCTTCTTTCAACACTGACAAGAACTTCGGTAACCATGCCTATCTGACTCAGATAAGAGGCTCTCCTCCACATACACCTAGAGGACCACCTTTCACCTACTACCTAGACCCTGCAACTAGGAAGCCAGTGGCTACGCAGTACGTCGATATCATCACACCGATGAATGAGAAGAAGACTGTGGTCGACTTGGAATGGGCAGAGGACTACATCAAGATGACAGCGGATGTGGATGGACTGATACCAAGCGGTGGCGTAGAGGTCAAGCAGGTATGGGTGGCTTCAGGTTTGGAAGAGGTCGCTTGGCTTGAGGAGAAGATAACCAAGGAGACAATGCCTGATGGCTTCGTCATATCCCATCCAACAGGTTCGATGATGTCTCATATCTGCGCTCATGCTAGACAGCATGACATACCCTACATCGTTTCTGATGTTCAGGTAGGAGACTACTGGGTAGAAGGGTCACCAACATGGTTGGCGAAAGACCCTGCTAGAGCCATAATACCCATGCCATATGACCCATGCACTGATGACTACGTATCCAAGTTCAAGGCTGGACTGGACAACTCGTTGGTACAATGGCAGAGACAACAGGGTTGGCTTGCTCACTTCTTCCACCAATGGGTGGGTATGAACTACAACGGTAGCAAGTCAGCGTACTTGGCTGGTGGCTTCGTTGGTTGGATGACCAAAGCGATACTGGCAGTGTGTCTCGGTGAGATGAGGCATGCTCCTTCCTACAAGAGAGATACTATGGTAGAGGTAATGCCAGTGCTCACAGCGATGATGGGTTCTGATAACTGGGAGGATGTTACAACAGTCACATACTTGGATGACGATGAGACAATGAAGACCAAGAAAGGTTCACCTACTGCATCATACGGCACTGGCAATTCTAGGAAGCACTACTATGCTCTCATGGAGAGAGTCAATGTGGGCTTCTTGGAGCAGAGGCTTGCTCTTCAATGGTGCAAGAAGCAATTCAGCACTGGGTGGAGCACGCAGTATGGTGGCAAGAACTGGGCAGACTGCGCAGACTTGGGCATCAAGGTGTGCGATGCAGTCATTCAATTCCACAAGACTCCTACCAAAGGTGCGCTTCAAGAGTTGATTGGTGCAGTCAATGCAGCCAAGAACGCAGAGCACAACAACGGTTTCCTATACGGTAAGTTCCTTAGCAAGAAAGCGTTTGACTTCAGCAGCGCTCATACAGATGCAGAAGGTAACATTCAGGGACTATTCAATCACTCAACAGAGTCTTTGTCATACATGTTCAAGGCGTATGAGATTGCTGCTGACTACATGTTTGGCGATGCAAATGAGAAATGCTTCGTCCCTGAAATGGATTGGGTCACACTGTTCGAGTATCTCAGAGGCAAGGGTGCTCCTTACTGGAGGTCTACATTCATAGCATCAGACAACCATGTCCCTGAACTACTCAGAGAGGCTGCTGTTCTATGCGGTCCTAAGATGATGCATCATGGTAACAAATGGTCACAAGAGAAAGACTTCATACCATGCGGCATTGAGACTTGTGAGGAGTGTAAGAAGTACGATGTAGTCGTCATGAAACTCAAGTATGGAGATGATGTCAACGGCTTACTGCTGACACCTCAATACCCATCTGTGTTCCTTGCTGGTAGTAATGAGAAGTCATCCACCATATCTTATGCAGTGGTTCAGTTGCTCAGAGAGCGTACCTATGAACTGGTAAGTCCAACTATGTGGGTAGAAGCATGGAATGGTCTGAATCACAAAGACCCAGTGTATCCATTACTCACCAAGTTCCTAACCAAGTTCGCTAAGAATCAATTGGTAGACGACCAAGACTGGATGGATGAAGTCATGAAACTAACTAAAGAGACAGAAGGGAGAGTGATTGAATGAACAAGAATGGATGTCACACAGGTAACCCAGTAGTGTTTGAAGCACAAGGCATCAAGGTGCATGCTGGTGGTACTAATCGTCAGGGTGGATGGCATGTCATGTCACCTATGCCCGATGTCGCTCTTGGACCTCTAGGCGTTATTCGTTCCACTAAGACTAGGGACGTCATGCCTCAAGGTTGGGGTTGCTCGGACAAGGTTAGCATAGGGCAAGCACCCATCATCATAGAGATAGACTGGCCTGACTACAATATACCTAACAACTTGGGTAGAGAATGGTGGCTTGCGTTTGTAGAGGATGTCAAAAGCAAGGGAGTCAAATCAATCTCTACTCAATGTATGGGTGGACATGGTAGAACAGGAGTCCAGTTATGCATACTAGCGCACATGCTTGGTGCAACCTCACAATCAGATGCTTACTCTCTTATAAAATGGGTACGAGAAAGGTTCTGCGAGCATGCTGTTGAGGCTAAATGCCAGCAGGAATACATCGCTGAGATGTGTCAGATACCAGTAGGCAAGTCCTCTATTGCAGTGCAGAGTCACAACCCTTGGGCAGGTCAGAACTTCAGTGACGACTTGATGTTCACTGAAGCGGAACTCAATGCACAGAAGAAGTTTGAGCAGAAGACCAAAGCGAAGAAGAACAAGCACACACCCAAGACCAAGTATGAATCACCAATCAGGAAAGGGTGGACGCTCTGCTTCTCGAAAGATGCATTGGACTGGGAGTGGAGACGCACTAGGGCTGATGACATGGAAGAGCCATGCAGATTCAGCGGTGGCAAGGTAATTCAAGCAGATGAATCCCTCATGGAAGGGCGCAACCTAGTACCATGTTTGGGCAGCGGTAGACAGTGGCATCCAATCGAGATGGCTACCGATGCTGAGTCTAATGTATTCATAGCGGAAGAGATGGGTATGAAAACCAAGAAGAAAAAAGATGGTGGCACTAGCATACTTTTGGGTAGAACTTGGGTTGCTAGTTGGTTTGTGAAATACCACAAGGGTACATTCATGTCTTGGCTCAAGTACTATGATGAAGTGCTGCACAAAAAGGCAAGCAAGAAACAGAAGGACAAGTTACCCTCGTTCAAGAAACAGAATCAGAGGACACTATCCGACTTCACCGATGATGGTGATTTCATGTTCGATGATGAATATCAGGACTGGGCGTTTGACCCTGATGTAGAAGATAAAGTGCCCGAAAGAGAGACTAACGATGAGATAGAATCGGAGGAATTAAGATGATGGAAAACGAAAGAATGCAAGTAAAATGTAACTATGACGACGAAACGATGCACATACAGTGTGTGTCAAAGACTGTACAAAGAGGTAGGGAGTATGGCATGGCTATCAAACTACCCACCACTACTGATATCAGCATGTGGTTGAGAGAGCAAGAGCCTACTTTGGTATCTGCTGCTTCCGGTGGTGCTCCTATGTACACACCGTTCACACTGTACAAATACAACACTGGTGAGGTGCAGATGTTCATACCCGGCACTGAGATAAATCACACTCAAGGTGCTGTCATGAACCTACACCCTCTATGCAAGAAAGTGAAGAAACTACTTTCCTTTGCAGATGAAGCGGGATTCCTAGAGGATGCTGAGGGTCTACCATACACGACAGGAGGAGAATCGGATGAGTGAGAATACGAATGCTGTGAGGATACAGACTCAAAGTGGCGAGGCCATCATAGACATAGCGGAGATAGTGGCTGTTGTCAGGCACTTACCTCATCGAGAGTACTTCAATGTGGATATACATATGAGAAGCGGTACTATATTCACGGCTGAGGATAAGACAGAAGAGTTCTTCGATGTCATACGTGGTTTCATGTGCCCTGAAGAAAGCACATACGAAGTGGAGTGAATTACATGAAGGACATACTCATTCAGATAACAAGGGAGTTACAGAGAGTAGGGCATCTGATTGGTCAACAGTTTCAGATACCTCCTAAGACTGCTCACCTTCTAGAAACTCTCAGGGCATCTAGAGTCAGCATCAGCAACAAGGCACGCGACTCTCAGCAGAACCACTTAGGCTGGCATGCCTATGGTCACATGCATTCTTATGACAATCTAGCAATCGTCCATCCTATACTCATACAAGAACTGGCTGAGATTCACAACGTCCCAGTAGGTTTGGTATCGGCATTGACGATTAGGATAAGAGATGAGCCAGCACTCATGAAGGGATACGTTACTAGTATCTCCCCACTGGTTCTGAATGAGATGAACTATCCTCTAGAACTACCTACACCTAACATGGATGAGATAGCATTCATCACACCTATGCTGGCAAGAGCAGCATGGGCTGGAGCACAAGAAGGTTGGTGGGATGCAGAAGCCCTGCTCTCACTACCTCCCATGTTTGGTGTCAGTGCAGAGGATGCAGTAGAGATGATGGCGAATGCAGATACAGAGGCATCAGTGACTTTGGCTTAATGAAACCTTGACTATATAAACTGGAGATGAGAAGTGAAGTGATAAAATGACTGCAAACAAATACAAGTTCTGTTGTACAGACGATAATAATACTATGATGCCCATAGAAAGAGAAGTGAAAACGGAGGGACAACAGCCGTTCTCAATAAAGAGAGTGAGAAACGTAATCGGTCTCAGAAACAAGAAGACGGGTATGGTATGCTTCCCCAGCCTATACAGCCAACCATACAACAAGGGAACTACAAATGCCATTGACATGAAAGAATGCAAGGTGGTAGAAGGTATCTTTGTTGGAAAGAAAATGAGGAGAGAGAGTATAGTTCTGAAGAGTTCCGACAGCGATGTCAATATGGGTATCAAGTTTATCTGTGACAGCACGAGAACCACGAAGGACGATTGGGAAGTTGTTTACTATTCAGGTAATCACAATCATGAAGGGGTATCTGATGATGGCGACTTCCATCTTCCATACCTAGAGGGTTACAACGGCAACCATCCATACAGGAGTTACGATGTTTGTCTGTATGATGTGAAGAGAGATATTCTAGCCATGCTTAAAGAAGAACGAGTAATTGAATCGGAGGACTGGAAAGTAACAGGTGATACCGATGAAAGAAAAGCATGGTCAGTAACGAATAAAATAGAGGTGATATGAATGGGTGGAAGAATATACAGACAAGGACAAGGCGACTGGGATATGTTCGTCAAAGCGGGAATAGTAGAGAACGAGGTCTTCTTCACAGACGACCCGATAGTGACAGCACATGCGATTGGTAAAACGAAAGACACCATAGGATACTGTTGGCCTATCGATGCAGCAGTTGCATACACACTTGCATCTGCTGGCCCTGATGCTCGCCTCACCTCTAAGGAAATGGTCAACCAGTACACTAGAATGGCAGTCGCTATGATGTCAGGCACAGTTGGCTATGGTAATGTCACAGACCCAAGAATAGAGAAATGCAATCATGATATGATAGATGGTTACAACGTAACGATGAACGACGTCGTTCTAAATAGCGATGGTCTACTGAAAATATCTAAATCGTCTGAGGTTTCAAACGGTATCAAATCTAAGATGACGCCTGAGATGAAAGACCTGATGTCCTTCAGAGTCAGCACTCAATGGTACAAGACTAACATAACCAGTTACGGTAACACTCACGATTCTAAGAGAAGATACATATCTCTGCTGATGACAGACCGTATGAAACCAGTCAAGGAGTTCATAGAGACAACCTTCGGCACAGGCACATGGGAATGGAATAGTTCACATAACGTTTTCAAAGCATCATCAACAAAGGGAGAGTGCCTTTGGAAAGCAGACAGTGAGAAGCATTGCGGTCACCATGACCCCCAGTACTTCAATGGATGGGCAATGATACGTACAGTTGGCAATGACGGTAAGGTAATTGAGTTCGGACAGAAGAATGAAAATGGTAGACCTATACCTGCATTCAAGAAAATATGGCAAAGAGGCAAGCACGTTAGAGCGGTGTACAGTGGTTGGAACCACAATATGTTTGAGCAGAATGGCTTGGAGGATGTTGCTGCTGACCGTGTGGTACTATGGGACAGAGTGAGCAGAGGACTGGGTAACACCATACCTGAGAGGGATGTCATCGTACAAATCAATGCTGCTTGCAGAAGAATGACTGCTAGGAACTTCAACGTCGTCGTCAAGAATGGACTACGCAACAGCGCCACCTACCACTGGAAGGAATGGAGTTGGCTACATCACCTTGAGGCATGGATTGCACAGACTAGCAAGAAGAACAGGAAAGAACATGACCTAGTGAATGGCTGGAAGTGGACTAAGTATCAAAGCAGGAAGTCCTATGGATACGAGATTGCCAAGTTCAAGTGGATACCGGGCAAGGAGAACAAGGACTACGATTCCAATACGGATAAGACGATTCAGTGGGTCGATGGTAAAGCGATAACCACATACACCACACCTCCTGCTGTCAAGGATACCATGACGATATACAAAATCAAAGTAGATACTGGATACTATGGGTCTAAGGAACTGCCTTGGTATTGGAGAACCAAAGATGAGGCTAAGTCCTTTATCTCCTTCAACACTATGCTAGCAGGTAGAACAGGTGCAGTGAACAGGGAGAGAAGAACATGGGATGGCTCTACTGGTAAGGAACTGCTACAAGCATTCGATGGCTTTACTGTCGTAAAAGATGACCTCACTTCACGTATTGAGATGGATATGGGTGCAGACCCTGAAGAACTGATGACAGCGAGGGAGTGTTTCAAGGCACTGATGTGGGGTAGCCCACAAGAGTTTGATGAGGCATACAAGTTGCTGTCAGAAAGTTCTCAAGGATACTGGAGTAGGCCACGTGTAGAGAATGTGGTAGAAGATGGGGGTCAGGAAGTTGTCGCAGCCTGATGGCAACTTCCCACTCACTCCTAAGATATTAATACAGATAGCAAAGGAGGGCGACGCTGAGATAGAAGGAACGATACTTGGGTTCTCTTGGGGAGATGGAGAGGTACTCTTATGGAGTGCAAACACATCCATTCCCTGTCCCAAGTGTGAAAGACAGTGCAAAGAATGCTTAGTGATGAAGACAAGTACGGGAGATGTGTACGTTTGTCTGCATTGCGAAGAGTTTGTATTATGGAATGGAAGTAAAAATAACGGAGGAAAAAAGTATGAATGAAGAACAATGGAAACCTGATGATGAACTGAAGAAATGGGCCGAACAACACTTTGCACAGATGAGTGTAGGTGGGGTATGGATGCCCGAAGCAAGTGGGCTGACTTACGTGAAAGAGTCAGAGACAGTATGGTTGCTGAAGAGCATGATGAATACACCGGATGTACAGACGAACCATGTAAGAATGGTGGAACTGATGAATGCGGTTGGCGTGTCTTGCGATGACCAGCATGTACAACTGCTACCACCACCTGAGAATGAAGAGCAAGCGTGGGCACAAGAACTCCACATGAAGAGGGAGATAGCACAAGGCTGGGCAGATAAAGATGGCACACTGCTAGTCGATATGGCACTGGCTAGTTTGTATCCGTCTTACATAGAAGACAAGGAGATGCTGCTTGAGAATGGTGACACCACCAACATCGAGATATGGGGATACATAGCAACTAATCCTAACACTAACGAGACCATGACCATCGACCCTGATGACTACCATCTACTGATGGGTGACGAGCACTTCATGAGAATGAAAGCAGGTGACAGTATACTCACTGCACTAAGCAGAGAGCAGATGATAGAGCACATCGATGGTGGTGGAATAGTAGTCTCACTAGGAAGCAAACTAGAGGACATGAAAGTACCACCATGGATGTGGGGAACCACATGCAAGGTAGATGAACTACCACTACCTGAAGGACAGATGACACTCGAACAATTCCCTTCGGAGGAAGAGTGAGAGAACATAAGACGGCGAGGCTACATAAACAGGTGGTAGCCCAAAACCATAACCGATATGCACAGGAGTAGTTCAACTAGCCTGATAAGACATAGAGCATTAAGAAGTTGGATAAGCCGTCACCTATGTTTTCTATTTGACTATATAAACTGGGGTTGAGGAATAGACTATGAATATCTTCATACTGGATACAGACCCAATCGAGGCCGCTAGGATGTACTGCGACAAACATACGCCTAAGATGGTCGTCGAACTATTACAACAACTTGGCAGTGCAGCGATTCGCCATGGCGCTACGCCTGACATGATGCCACTGACCAAGAAGGGAACGCCACTGAAGGGAGGCTACCAGCACCACCCATGCACCGTGTGGTGCGGTGAGTCCAATGCCAACTTCAGTTGGGCCTTCCTTCATGCCATCGAACTGTGCAACCAGTATCGATTCAGATTCAACAAGACTCACTTCTGCGAGGCTGGCATACGCCAGTTGTTCGACCTGATGCCACTGCTACCCATCGGCAAGTTGACGCCATTCGCCTTGGCTATGCCTGATGAGCACAGACCCGGAGGAGTAGACAAGCATGCCAATGGATATGATGCTGTCAACTCCTACCGCTCATACTACCACACTAAGACATTCGCTAAATGGGAGAAGGGGATACCCGCTCCTGACTGGTGGCGAGGCGTGGAGGTGACAGTATGAGTGATGAAATCAAGTGGCAATCTCCTAGCATGGAAGGTAAATGGAAAGACGGAAAGGGTGTACTGAACCTGCGTAGCATAGAATACTATGGGAAGAACTGGATAGACCTACGCATAATGAACATGAGTAACACTCCTCCTAACTTCACTAGGCATGGAATAAGACTGACACTGGAGCAAGCAGAGGAACTACTACCAATCATGCGTGATATGATTACTGATATGAAAGACAAGAGGGAGAACAATGAGCGAAAGGATAGTTAGCATTAGTCATGGTGAGTATGAGATACTCAATCATTTGATGGATGAGATAGACCTAACCAGTATCAAAGCACGCATGTGTGATGATAAGGTCAGCCGTCAGAGATTCGACAAGGCAGCGGATAACGTGGCTGGTCTGATTGAGAACATGATGGGTAGGCGCACACACAAACTCCCGAAGAATCATATCGAGTACAAGGAGAAGTAATCATGATTCACTTTCGTATCGGTGGTGTTACGCTATGCGGTGCTAACTACACTGAGCCTAGTAAGAAAGCAGCAAAGGATGGTAGGTTATGCAACGACTGCATCCAAGTGATGTGGAAGGAGCAGTACAGAAGAAACACACTCATACCTATGATGAAGAACATAGACATGAGCAAAATCAAACAGAAAGAAACTCCCGCGAAAGATGATAGTCTCCAAACAAGAGAGCAGTCAAGTGGTCTTTATTTGCGTGACTATTTGAATAAAACCTTGACTATATAAACTGGAATAGAGAAGAGAAGTAGTGATAGAAATGCAAGACGAATATCAAGCAGAGATAGAGAAACTAAACAATGAACGACGAATCGCAGCAGAGCGAATCAATGAATTGATGAAATACAAGGAGATACAAACCAAATTGAACATCTGCGCTAAAGATGGTTATCTTTGGACTCTGACTAGTGCGCAGAGCGATTTCGATGAAGTAACGAATGTGTCTCTAGTATGCACTAGGTCAGGTGCTACTGCGACAATAGATTTGAGCGACCGACCTGTCAAAGTAGTACACACATATTTGGATGGAGCAGAAGTACCTCAAGAGATGCTAGATGCAGCACAAAACAAGTGAGTTGATACTATGGTAAGCGAAGAGAAACTTGAGCAATATAGAGAGGATGCTCTTCGTGATAGGTATGACGAGGAGCGTCAGGCTTGGTGCACACATGAGAATGCCTACATTCAGGAGTTCAGAGTGTCAGTGCACATGAGAAAGGGCAGTTATGTAGGGCAGTCAACAAGAGAGGTTGATGATGCGAGAACGACTCACACTAGCGAGATGTTTGACCTAGAGGCAGAGCACTACTGCCCTGACTGTGGTAAGACTAAGTGGGTGCACTTCGATTTAGATACTGAGATGTACTACAAGATGAGGGATAGATGGATGAGTGTGACAGGTGAGAGCACTGACGTGTTGGAGGACTAAGCATGGGAGAGATAGGCAAGACCTCAGCAGCGGATTGCTGGGTATGTAATCAGACTTTTACATACATCGTGAGGAAAGGCAGACAGCCTACACGATGTCAGGATAACCCATCATGTCAAACGTTATACAGAAAGTTAATGAGAAAACCCAAGCCTAGAGTGGTAAGAGAACAGAAGTGCGCTGACTGCGATGTCACAATCACTCAGACTGGCAAGGGCAGGACAGTACTCAGATGTGATGCGTGTAAGACTAAACTCAGAGCAGAACAGAACGCAGCATATCGAGAGACTGCATACATACCTCTTGAGAGAGAACAAGTATGTTCAGATTGTGGCTGCGACATGGGAATCAAGACAGGCAGGGGTAAACTCAAGCAGAGATGCGATGACTGTCAGAAGAAGAATCACAACAGGCTGGCTAGGGAATCGGCCAAGAAGCACTACTCAGCAGTAGTCAGAGACTACACATGTACATCATGCAACAATGTGTTTGAGCAAACAGGTAGGGGCAAACAAAGGAAAACATGCCCTGACTGCAAAGGTAAGAAGTTGCGAAGTTCAAATACTGTTGATAACACTAGAAGTAATATGGAGTTCTTGCAGAATCTAATCAATAGCAAGGACGAACAAGAAGATTTGGATGCTAAAATGTGGGAGGGAATGCAATGAGTGGGTCATATAGAACATGTAGAGAATGCGATAAGATGTTTAGAGTGAGGTCACACACTGTAATTAGAAGCAAGTGCTTCGAATGTATGCCCGATAAGAAGAATGTAAGTTCACAAGCAGTCGTTAGGAAGAAAAGAAATCAGAAGGATGCTATCGACAGGCTCTATGAATTAGAGAAGAAGGTAGAGCAATTAAGCGTCGCCTTTGATTTCTACGGTAGTTCGATAGACACATTCAGAGATTCGATAATAGATGAAATAATCGAGATTGCTCAAAAAAGAGTGCAAGAAGTCAGCAATCAAACGATAGAAGAGTTGGTGAACAAGAGGATAACCAAGTTCAAAGAGGGGCTTTATGGTAGAATGATGGCTTTAGATAAGAACAAACAAGTACAAATAGATGTAATGCAAGAGGAAATAGAAAGAAACAGTAACAAAATCCTAAGTCAGAGAACCACAATCACAGCACTAGAGTATGAGTTAAAAGGCATATACGACAAACTGAAAAAGACCAAACTCGAAGTAAGAAAGCCTGAGATGAGTGAACAGGCTAGGTATACTAGAACTCCTGATAGTGTTAGAAAAAGAGAATACAACACAAAATACAACGTAGGTAGAGTATCTCTGACTAAAAAGCAATACCATTTCTTGAAGACTCTAAGAGATGTAGCAGTAACCAAGTCATTGGAGGAAGGTACCGATGCCTCACTAATCAGATTCTCAAATAAAGAGATGTATACCATCACCAATGTAAAATCAATACAGGCATTCACTAGACTCCTGACAGGTTATGGTTTAATGAAGAAAAATAAGGAAGACACTCCCAAAGGAGAGAGAGGGGCTAGATACACATGGTCTCTTACTCACCACTGCGCCCTCATTCCCCAAGGTAAGTTCACGGCTATTGTACCAAAGGATGAGTAGACTACTTAAAGCGGGGTTGTAGCCGATACCCTAATGGAAGAGAGGACTGTACTGTATCTCGCTATACAGTTTGGAGTAAAACCGCAGTATATCGGCTCTATACTGAGAGCGTTCAGCAACATCAGACTAGACGATAACTGGTCGAATGTCAGAAGCGATAGAAATCTAATGATTGACCTTCTCTATCTGTATGCTAAGAAATCAGATTCAAGAGTCACAATAAAGACCGCCTTCAAGATAACACAAGAGCACTTTGGAAAGGGTACTAGACCTGCCCCAAGTAAGTGGATGAGCAATCACGGACATTTGGTGGTCTAATGAGATTTACCGAATTAGCGAGATTATACGAAGTTGCACGCTTAGGCTCTAAGTTCAGACTCTCTGCTGTGACAAAGGCAGAGTCTGTCACAATGCACTCGCTCTTGTTTCCTGATAGAACCTTGACTAGAAGAAAGATACTGTCGATAGTAGCGGAGCAATTGGAAGTACCCTACGATGTGCTAGCGTCATTAGGAGACGATACTGCATCTTTACTAGCATCGGAAAGCAGTGCATCTAATCATACTGAATGGTCGTTGGACGATGCTCTTACTGTAAGAGAAGCAATAATATCACAATCATTCGACTATCTGTCTCTCAGCAAACAGATGAGTGAAATAGACGCGCGTCTTCTTTGGTCATCTATACTAGGTCGGACTATGACTCCATTTGCATTTCTCAAAAGCATAGCCCCTGATGTATCGCCTGATATCATATCTTCAAGCAGAGCCTTTCTAACCGATATGGAAATCATCTACGCGCTCTATGACGATAGGAGCAAACTACTAGACCCAAAGAAATGGGACGAGAAGCCTAATGCTGCATTGAGACCTAGAAGATGGCTACCATGGAAGAGCAATGCTCCAGTGGAAATGACCCATTATCAGGAGATACCAAAGGGAAAGGTAACGCTAGATTACGACTATGAGAATAGGGTGGTTGTAGAGATGGTAGCAGGAATCGTTACCGATGTAGCGTACCCTGACGACCCTGAACTAGGATTGATTGAAAGAATCAAGAGATATGCAGAAACGTGTGAAGAACTAATCGCATGGCCGTTACCCATACCAACTTGGCAGAGTATAATTAAGAAAGAGGGGACGGTAAGATTTCCCAATGTAGGTGCATTTGCTCCTGATGATTATGGGGGGTATGTATTGGTGAAGGATTCTCATATCCATCCTCTCAGGTTATCCGCATACAGACACACTGATTCTCTTGAGTTGAAACTAGAAGCAGTAGACGGAATAGATGATTATATTCCCGTTGGGATTTGCGTAGTTCATATACTGTCAATGATTTCGTCGTTGCAGTTTGACCTTCAGAGAATACTTGGTTCTAATACGAATGAGAAAAGTCAGTGGTATGAAATACCTGATGACATTTGCATGGTCGTAGAGATTGCCTCTCCTTTCATAGACAGGAGAACAGGTGAACTGAGTGAACCGGTCTATATGGGATTGAATGGAGATTTAGGTGTGAGTGACATAGTACAATATGTGGATTTGGTGGGTGTAAATGCAGATTGATGATAGAAGAGAAGAATGGATGGGAATGGGTATCCTGCTCACAGAGATTAGATTTAGAACATGGATAGAGAACAGGGACGATTCCAAGTTAGGGGTGAGAGTCAGGACAACTATGGGTTGGAGGTCTCTCTTCACATCGGGTAGTTTAGCGCAGCATTCTTGTGTAGAACGTTTCCTACTGCCGTTCGGCATCGAACTAAAGGAGAAGTACACTAATCAGGAAGACCTATTCAAGTGGATGGTAGTCCTAGACAAACTCGAATCGCTATATGAGATATCTCATGCAGTATCTGATAGGAAGGGACTGCACATAATTAAGTGGGTATTCGACAATCCAGTACCATCAACATGGGAGGAGTTCATCGAATGGGTAGAAGCGTTTGACAGTGAGACGGACATGGTAGAAACTCTTTGACTATATAAACTGGAATAGAGTAGAAGTTCATGGAGCAGCAACACAGAGCCGCAGTGCAGAGCGTAGACGATTTAGTTGGGCAGACTGCGTTGAAGACAGATATTGCACGGTGGCGAGATTCGAAAGCAGTTCATGGCAGTAAAAAGATACCTGACGCACTGTTATTCCATGGGCCTCCGGGTACAGGGAAGACAAGCAGTGCTGTATTGATTGCCAAGACGTTGCTGGGGGGTCTATGGTTCGAAACGAACTTCATAGAGTCCAATGCCTCAGACGACCGAGGCATCTCCTACATCAGGGATGAACTCAAACAACTGATGCGTGTCAAACCAATAGGCGGAGGTAAGAAAATCATATTGCTAGATGAGGCAGATGGACTTACTCCAGCAGCACAGGACGCATTAAGGAGGCTCATCGAGAAGTACTCAGAGCATACTATGCTCATACTCACATGCAATGACCTAGAGAAGATACGCCCTGCTATACGTTCACGGTGCGCTGTCTATGGTTTCACTCCAGTAGACCCAGTTGAAGGAGCAAAGCGCCTCTCTGATGTATATGAGATAGAGCACATGAACACTCTCCATCGACTAGTTGAGTTGATGCATGGCGATATGAGAGCGTGCATCAACTTTCTAGATGCTGCTGGTGATTCTTACGATACTCGTGTAGAAGAACTAGAATCATCGTTAGATGACAGTGTGGCGAGAGCACTTGAAGGTGACTGGATGAGGCTGAGGAAGAATCTACACGCTAGTCTGAAATCAGGCAAACCACTTCCATATGTACTTACTAGTTTCTATGATAATATTTACGAGCACTTTGATGACGAGGATAACCTCGATTCAATTTGGCGCATGATGGCCGCTTATGGCGACGTGCTAGTCCACAAGCATACATGGATTGGCAATGAATACTCCTACCTAGATTACTTGGTGGCGAAAATGAAAAAGGAAGTAGAAATAAATGAATGAAGAAAATAGTGATATGACAAACGATGGAGCGGTTAACCCGTTCAAAGCATCTAGGAAGCAAGAAGAATGGCCTGAAGAGGTTATGATACGCTTCAAGATGAGTGCGGAAAGAACTGGTGAATCTGTCAACAAAGTGGCAGAGGCATTTGTGAAGCACATATCTGAACAATGGGGATGCGAAGATTGGAAAGCAGAAGACGAAGATGTGCTAATAGATTGGGCAGAAGGTATGCTCATCGAAGATAGAAGCAGCAATGTGAGCGGTGGTGGAGCAAGTGGCACTGTACAGTTCGTAGGACATTGGATTGGTGTTGAGGATAAGACAGCAGATAGGAATGGGTGGAACGTAAGAAACGCTACACAGAAATGGACTGAGAATCAGAATCAGGCTATCTCAGATGGTGTAGTGGGTCACTACTTCAAAGAAGACGGAGTTTGGTCTATCAACACAGCGAATGGAGTCATGGTTACTACTGACTCAATCGATGAAAAACCATCATTGGCTTTCCGTGTAGGTGAAGATTATCTATGCCTCATATCGAGACAGGGCAGACCATACCCAGCAGAGCGCATCGGTAGATACTACCGATTCCTAGGTAACGAGAAGAATGCATTCTTCACTGGTGAGGGAGCAAAACCTTGGAGAGTTGACTTGACTGATGACAACAGACATTTGGAGATAGACATCGGTAGACCAGTATCTATCCAAGTCAGACTACCTACTACACAGAACGAGGCATTCCAAGATGTACTCGGTACTAACTACAATTTCAGTGATACCATGGCATATGGAGATGATTGGTGTCCTGAGCATCTACAAAGACTACTTGACCCGTTTAAGATGTGGACTGATTCAGACACTGTTGGGGAACTAGCAGCGAATCTACACAACTTGGAAGACGCCTTTGAGAGTGGCAAGCGCACTTTTACAGGTAGAGATGGTCAACAAGGTGTAGTTGGGCCTGATGTCATAGTACGTGGCACAGTAACTCGTATGAACACCGAAGGGCGAGAGAGCGAGTGGGATGAGACTGGTAGGAACTTCAGCCTATCAATCACTAGCCTTCACTTACAGAACAAGGAAGAAGGCAGACGTGCTGAAGTGGTTGGATGGGTCAGTGGCGCTTGTAATGACCTGACTCATCCATTCCAGTTTAGGGATGTAGATGATGAACTATGGGGATACGGACAGAGGAGCAGTGTACTGGTCTATGGACGTTTGAAACTCAAGATACAAGATGGAGAAACGAGTCCGCAACTATCAGTGTTCGGTGTCTATACCGACTCCAAAAAGGCTTGGAGACAGGCCGGAGGCGGTGACACTGGGGCTGCACAGTTCGAATAAACAGAGGTGAAAAAATGGCAACAGCGAAAGAAGTGAAAGCAATGAAGGAAGAGATAGACGAAATGACGAAAGCGATAGAATCGTATGAGGGTCAGATGGCGAGACAACAGGTGCAGATTAGAATGCTACAAGAGTTCGCTAACTCAATCATCCAAAGAGGTAACCAACTTCAGATGGATGTAGAGAATCTGAACAAGGCGCTATCGGCACAGGAAGGCAGTGAGTAAGTATGGGTGGATTCGGACAAGCGAAGGAAGCCGAGTTGAAGGTTGCTCACGAGGAGACGAAGGGCGACCCCTTCGAGGACTTGGAGGCAGAACTCAACGATGTAAATGCGAGCAAACCGAATACACATATCTTCCTAGCAGTAGTTGGAAAAGAAAACACAGGTAAGAGTGCAATCATATTTGACTACTATCAGAAGTACTGCGACAGTCATAACGGGGTGAACAAGAATGAGTGATGTCAAGAAGATGTGGGTGGTTGATTTTGATGGAGGTGGCTCTGCCACCAAGTCAGCGTACTACGCGCAGAATGAAAACATCAAATGCTGGGAAGCATGGGTGTATATGAAAGGCTCACGAAGCGCTTACGACTACCCTGCCACACATGACAGGGTGATGAGAATCATGCAGTTCGCTCTAGACAAGTCGGATGAACTTTGGGGAGTGCTCATTAGTGGTATAGACCAGTGGGATGGCGTAGCGACCAACTGTATGCGTATCGCTGATTTGAAACTCAGTCGAGATGGCATAGAAGCAGCGGATAACAGAGGTGTGGGTGACAATACCCGTGTAGCCCAGCAGTGGGATTGGGCGGTTAGAGTCACTCGTTTCCACCAGTTGACTGCTATGTGTAGAGCACTAGTGAAGAAAGGAGTACGTGTCTTTTGGGAGACACATATGAAAGACGTCTACAAGGATGGTAAGATTAGTCAGGCGGATGGGTCTCCTGCATGGGAGAAGAGCAGCGCTGGATACATGTTCCAAATCGTACACTGCAAGAGACATGAAAGCAAGGACGAGGACGGCAACGTCATTGGTGAAAGGTACACTGCCAAGTTCATCAAGAGTAAGACCGATTCTACACTACAAGGGCAAGAGGTAACGACACTGATAACAGAACAAGGTAAGTCACCCAAGTTCATGGGATTACCTGAACTAGCAAGGTTGGAGTAATATGGCACAGATAACACTAGACAAGAAGACGTGGCTCAAACACTTGGGCCAATTCCAGTCGAACATAAACGACTTGGCCCTCATAGTGTATGAAAGTCCTTCTTGTCTAGGTTATGGTGTGGGTTATCAAACTCACTTCTATCGTATGTTTGAACAGTATCCAAATGCAACTAATGTAAAAGCAGGTAAGTTGGAAATCAGCGACTTGGCTAAGGTATGTGCCTTTCTGAAGAAATGTGATGGTGACGTGACAATCAAGCAGACTAACGGCGGTAGAACTCTATATGTCTATCAGGGTAATCTGAAGATGAATATACCAGTTACCGATATCAAAAGCAACAAGATAGTCAAGAACTACGAGTCTTTGGTAACTGCTTCTCAAGAGAACGATTGGAAGACATTCGGTCAAGATAGACTGAGAGTGTCAGGTAGGACTAAGTTGGCTGAGATTATCAAACTCTCAGGATTATCAAGTCTTGTGAGTAAGAATGCTGATTACAGCATATCCGTGAATGCTGATGCCAGTGAGATAGCAGTCTCTATGGGTAGAACGCACGATACAAAGGTATTCGCATTGAGCAACATGAGTGATGTTGATGTTGACGGAGGCGGTGCTGAGTTCACATCTTCATTCGGACCTTGGTTACTACCGTGTCTGTCTCTAGTCAATCCTAATATGACATCTAGAATACACTTCGGAGACTCTACTTCAATAGTTATCAGACAAACGAGCAACACAGTACAGAGACTTCTAATCATAGTAGACCAGCAGGTGTAACTATGATTATCGATTATTTCTATCCAGCAGATAGTTGGGAGGGAGTAGGGCAACCCTCTCTCTTCATCAAGTATAGAGGCTCAGATGGGATAGCAGTACAGCATATCATCAATCCGTCTGAAGACAACCGCGCATACATTCCTCCTCATTGTTGGATACCTCAAAATACTCACCCTAGAAAACTTAGCAGGGTGAGTGCTAGATATGCGGGTACTGCTGTTCGTGATACAATCACCGCTACTGGTATAATGTCCAGTAGACCCGGTGAGCGAATACCTCTATTCAGATTAGACTTGGGCAACCCAACCGACATTCATGAAATCAAGAGGGAACTAATGACCTTTGAGGGCGACATCTCTTATGAAGAGCAAGTCATGAAGCATATGTATCCAGTAGCAGACGACATCCCCGACTTTCATCCTAGGATATGGTACTTCGATATGGAGTGGCAACCCGAAGGATGTCCTAACGAAGGGCAAATCACAATGATTGCTATCGATGACACGCTCGCAGAGCAGCCAGTAGTGTTTGCTTGGAACAATGAGCAGAAAAACACCCAAGTAGATTTCATCGAAAGAGAGAGTGGATACATGAGGTATCTGTATGCTAGTGAAGAAGAGATGCTGGATGCGATGCTGGTTCACTTAGATGCCTGTGACCCGGACATACTCATAGCACACGCAGCGCTATGGGCGGACATTCCAAAACTGATAGAGAGGCTTGATGTGTATAGAAAAGGAGACATGTTGAGTCCGGTTAATCAGGTAATCAGGAAAGGAAAGAAGGGGTATCGTGAGAATACCCAACCCATACTAGGTAGACTAGTATATGATACAGCACAGGAATGGAGCACTGGTGCTGGACTTGAAGCGCTATGGCAGAAGAGTGGCCGTGGTCAGTTCAGGAACAGAAAACTAGCGACCATAGCCGAAGACTTAGAATTGGATAAGGAGTTCGGGGATGAAGGGACTAAGATTGATGCTGATGTATTTACTTGGTGGATAGATAACTTCGACGAGTTCGTAGATTATTGTCTACGTGACACCACTCTGTTGAGAAGGGCTTCCGAGAGAATCAATGTGATACCATACCATCTTGCTATGCAGAAGCACTGTGGCGTTCCTTTCAGAAGCACTTGTAATGTCTCTAGATATCTGCGAGGCTTGATATCGAGGGCAACTGATTTGAAGGCTCTGACTACATTGAACTCACGAAGAGACAACTATCAAGCAGCAACTGTTCCTGATACAGTTCCCGGCAGACACGAGAATGTGGCTTGCATAGATTTCAAGTCGATGTATCCTACTATATTCATTGATGCAAACTTGTGTCTTACTACCAAGAGGAGTAAAGGTGGTGAGAATATCAGGACAGTGGGTAATGGTACGAATTGGGATACTGAAACGATTGGAGTGATACCATCCATCCTCAAAGGTATGCTTGAACTACGAGCCAAGTACAAGAAACTCCTCAAGGAAGCCAAGACCGAAGAGGAGAAGTTACAGTATGACATGATGCAGACTGCTGTGAAGGTAGCGACAAATGCAGCCTATGGCTATGTCTCGCAGAAGGCAGTATCAGGCGGATGGATTGACCCCGACATAGGTGCTACCATCACATACTACGGCAGACAATGCATTCGTACCCTACTCGACAAGAGTGATGATGCTGGTTACACTGCACTTGCAGGACACACTGACTCAGGGTACATTCAGATTCCATTTGATGAGATTGAAGGACATCTCAATCATCTCAACGAATACATCCAAGAAAGGTATGACCTACCTAATATGGAGATTGAACTTGAGGCATACTTTGATTATTGGCTCACAGCCGGAGTCAAGAATCAAAACTTCGGTATCATGGTGTGGCCTCCTGAGAAGCAAGGTACTCTCAAGGTCACTGGATTCTCATACAAGGCTTCCAGCGTATCTCCTGTTACCAAAGAGATTCAAGGTAAGATATTCCAAATGGTTGGCACTGGTGCAGATGAGGATGAAGTGACATCTTTCATCAGACCTATTGCCCTATCCGTATTGAAGGGTGAGCGCCCTCATGAAGAACTAGCACCATACGGGAAATGGGGACAGGCCGAATACAAGAAGACTCCTCCTATGGCTGCAAGAGCAGCAATGTACTACAACAAGAATATCAATGAGCGAGAACCATTCAGAGTAGGTGACAGCATCCAATGGTTGTATGTCAGAGGTACACCTGATGATAAGCCTGATACTCAAGTGATAGGGTTCAGAGATGTAAGTGAGATTGATGGATTCCATGTAGATTACGACATGTGTGTTGAGAAGTTCATTCGCAAAAAGATATTCAGGATATACGAGGCCCTAGATTGGGATGTAAAGAAAGCGTCAGGTGCTGCTATCCCAAAGAAATATTTTTGACTATATAAACTGGAATCGAGGTAACTAATATGATAATTGGAACTAAAGATAATTGCATCACTATTGTGAGAAACAAGAATGATGATGACACGATGCTAGTGTTAGCGTTAAAGGCGGACCACATTATGTCTATGTTTCCCGACTGTGATATGTTTGTTCACCCATATGGAGAACTACGGTATAGAGCATTCATCGATAAATATGAAGTGACGAACGCATTGAGTAAAAGTATCTTGAATATCGAATACAACGATTTCAAGCACTTCGAAGATGATAAACTAATGAGCGCTTACTACGCTCTGAGTAGAGAGTGTTACGTTCAATACATAGATGAGAGGGTTTGAGATGAGTGAGATAGAAGATAGAGTTTGTGAGAAAATACTAGGACGAGCAGAGGTAGGCGTTGCTAAGTATGGCGTGACTATGCAAGATGCACCTCTGACGAGAAAGGCATGGTTGATACATGCACAAGAGGAAGCAATGGATTTAGCGGTATATCTGCAAAAACTCATAGATATGGAGGAAGGTGAATGATATCAAAATGTAATTGCGGATGGCAAGGACTCACTGATACTCTCATGATGGATGGAGTGCCTATGTGTCCTAACTGCCACAAGCCCTTTTCGCAGTTCAGATGTGAGGGGTGTGGCGAATGAGATTCATGAAGTTTAATCCGAATAAAGAGGGGCTAGGCGATAGAGGGCCTGAAGCCCATACTCCTGAATTGGAGCAGTCCTACCGTATGAGTAGGTATGCATGGCAACCGGGCATGGTAGATGATGATGGCAATGCACTCAAACTGAGAATAAGCAAGTCATCGCTGAATGCACACGGATGGTGTCCATATCAGTACAAAGCGAATTACATTTACAGATTGAGTCAAGAAGAGAACGAAGATATGGTACGTGGGACAAACGTGCACAATATCGTAGAATACTTTTGGGACGCTGTTAAAGAAGTGAAGGATGATGCGATTGAATTACTAGAGGTAGGAAAGCCAAGAGAGGCACGGCGTTTGTTAAAAGGTGTAATTCCTAATCCACCTATGCCCTATCTTCTCGGTGAGGAAGAAGTAATAGACACATGGTTCGAATGGCAATGGAATCGGTTCAAGATTACTCATGGATACAATTGGGCAGCAGTGGGCAACGAAGTATCAGCACACGCTACATTCGACGTAGAGGTGGACGACATGATAGTCCCTGTTCATCTAAGAGGTTTCATAGATACTATATTTCCCGATGGCGAAGGAGGATTCGTACTCATGGAGTTGAAGACCGGCAAGTGGAATCAGAAGAAGGCCAAGAGCATGAGGGAGGAGATGCAGTTCTATCGACTCATGCTTGAAGAGGGTAATTTCATGAAATATTTACCAGTGACCCATTGGGCTTGGGAGTTCCCAAGAGGATGGGCTAATGGTGGTCTCAAGGCAGAATGGGAACTGGAAGATACCAGTACGAGAAAAACAAGTTACGCTCCTAGAACAGTGATGAATAAAATCAAGAAATTGATAAAAGCGCATATCACTGATTCATTTGAACCTGCACCGAAAACATGGAGAGGGCCTGATGGGGAGACTAAAACCAGTTGTCAGATGTGTAGTTTTATGGAGATATGCCCGGCGTGGGCAAGTGACGAGAACGAGGAGGAACAGATATGAGAAGAGAAATGAACAGTAGATTGACGAGGACAAAGCAAATGCTTGATGACCTAATTAGAGCAGACGACGATAGCGTAGAAGTAAACATCAGATACGGTCTGATAGGTGTGAGGAACTACACACTTCATCTGACTAAGCAGATGACACTTGATGCTTATACAGATAACTCTGAAGAAGATGCAAAAATGTCATTCCCAGTATTGGACGTGACAGTGAATAAGAACATCTTCAAGGCCACAAGACAATGGGATGTAGCCATGACCCCTGAAGGTTTGGCTATTGAGATACATAAATCTGCTAGGAAACTACCTAACTATGAGATAAGGTGAGTGCTTGCCATTCATTGAAATGGACTTTCCTAGGGAAGTCCTTGAGATAAGCGAAGGTGGTGGTAACGGTGGACGTTGGCTTGTCAATAACTGGAAAGAACTGGAGAAGTACTGGCGTAACAAAAACGGAAGAGGGGACGCTTACTTCACAGCCTATGGGTTTAGACAGACTCAAGCCCCCAAGCATCATAGGGCTGCACATTTCAGCGCCATAGTCAGACACTTCGTCATGGATTTCGACTGTAAGGATTTCAAGAAAAACGGCATGCCTGTCGACTTCTCGTTCATGCAAGAGCAAGTAAGACGACTACACAAACACCTACTAGTGAATGACTACATACACTATATTTGGTTCAGCGGTGGTGGGTTTCATGTTTGGATTCCTATTTCAGAGACTCATCTTCCGACAGATGGTGTTGATGCTACACGAATCAAACGTGCTGGTAGGGAGTTGATGACTAAATGGTACAATGAACTAGACCTATCATGCAACGACCCAACTGTTGCATTTGACTTAGCAGGTATGATTAGGATACCCAACTCCTACAATTACAGAAGAGGATGCTGGAGTACTCCACTGACGACTAAGGAGATAATGACTCTAGATGAAGAAGACTTGATTGAAATAGCACAAGATGCTAGAAATGGGTACATAATGCATGGTACTAAGAAATTGGAATTGAAACTTCCTGAAAGGAAGAATGGTATGTTTCATCAGAACAGAAGAAAGGTAGAAGACTTACCCGATGTGTCTCTAGGTAAAATCATCGTACTACCATGTATAGCACAAGCCGCTCTAGGCTCAGGCAATCCACCTCATCGTGCTAGGTATCATTTAGCGTCATATCTAGCAGATAGATTACGATGGTTCTTACCGATTGAATCAATCGATGAGGGAGAGTTAGAACAGCATGCTAATCAAATATTTGATATATGCTCGTCTCAAGGATGGGCAGATTATAGCGAGGATGTCACTAGTACCCAAGTAGACAGTATAGTGTACAAGGGTTACCCTCATGCTCGTTGCGAGACTTTGATACAAGAGGGATTCTGCGTAGGTAAATGTAGATTTCACGATGGGACAGGAGAGGATTTATTTGAGTAGATGGTGTAATAATTGCGGAGTAAAACTACCCAACAGAAATGCCAAGAGAACGTATAATGGATACAAGGTAAGAAATCTCTGTAAATCTTGTTGGAGTAATCCTACTGACGAAGATAGATGTGACGCCATAACCAAGAAGAAAGTGAGATGCAAACTGAGAAAAGACCCCGAATCCAAGGGAGGTTATTGCGGTATGCATAGAAACAAAATGGAGAGGGGAAAATGACTCAAACAATCAAGATAGACAGTAACGAGAGAGGAAAACTGTGTGAAGCAGTCATACGTAAAGCAAACAGTGCAGGATTGATTATTGAAAGGCAGCAATTAATCGTTGGCGATTATCTACTAGGTGCTGCATGTATAGAAGCCAAAAGCGTAGGTGACCTACTCCATTCTTGTGATAGCGGGCATCTGTGGAAGCAGTTGGATAACATGGACGCCAACTATGAGAGGTTCTTCCTATTGATTCATGGCACAATAAAGGAGTATGTCAAATTACACAAGAAGCCTTACAGTGCCGTTCAGAGTAAACTAGTGGGTCTCATAGCACGCATCATGTCAGACTTCGACTGTCAGGTGTTCTTCACAGCAAACACGAGTGAGGCTGCGCAGTTCATCATTAAATTACACAACAAGTTACACAAGCCAGCATCAAGGCATGGCGCACAGGCAATCAGGAGAGTCACTACAAACGACGTACGTAAAGACGTACTACTAGCGATACCGGGAGTCGGGCCTACTATGGCAGAAAGACTTCTGAAAGAGTGCGGCTCAATAGAAGAGATGCTCTATATGGAGTCTCTAAAGAAAGTAAAGGGCCTTGGCAACAAGATGGCTAAGCGAATAATAGCAGTACTCACCAGTGAAAGCGTCATTCACGTGGAGAAAAATGTCTTCAGGAGAAATTGACTATATAAACTGGGGTTGAGATACAGAATAGATTCCGAGGATTCCGATTCGGGTCTATACATAGTTACAATTATGTAGTCTAGTACAGACGGAAATCGGAATAACAGGAAAGGAGTGGAAGAACATGAAGAAAGCAAGCGAATATGAAGTGGTAAAGAAATATGATGTGTTTGATGGTTATATCAAGCATTTTGGAAATGTATCGATAGATAATGACATACCTGCGATGTTGTCATTCTTCTTCGTACAGGGGCAATTGTCTGTTCCCTATGTGAGGATACCTTGGGGAGAAAGTCATCTAGACCCTAGAGTACACTCCTTTTGGATTCAGTCAAGCAGGACTGGAAAATCGATAGCATGGGAGTTCGTAGGTGACATACTGAAAGATGTCGGTATACCTACTGACCTATACACGACAGGTACAGATGCAGGTTTGATTGGCGGTTTCGAGGAAGTAATGGTAGACGGCAATAAGGAAGTCGAATTGAAAGAAGGTTTCCTGAATGGTCGTAAGGCATTGAACTTCGATGAAGGCTCAATCATACTCAATCCAAACAAGCACAGTGCAGAGACAGTTCTGTATTTGCAGTCTGCATGTAACCCAGTGGGGAGCAACAACAACAAACTCGTGAAACACACCAAGCAAGGACGTATAGAGACAGAATCGCTGGTCTCCTTATGGATTACCACGTATCCACCTGCTGGAGTGAAGGAGTATGTTTTGACTAAAGGTATCTTCCAGCGAGTTCTGTTGTATTGGTCTCACTGGGATATGAAAAGAAGACAGAATGTCAGTGAGAAAAGGGCATCTATGGCCTTGAGAAAGGTAGCACCGTTGAATGTCAAGTATGACGATATCGTGGATTACTTCACTACACTTGATAAGAAATTGAAAAACAGAGTCTTGGAGATTACTGAGTCATCCGTACTTGAATGGGATACTAAGAGCAGGGAGGAGCAAGAAGAACTTCTTCTAGATACGATGGAGAGTATGTTTAGCGGCTGTCCTAACTCATTCTTACCATCGCTACTCAATTCAATAGACGAATACTATCAGTTGCTTGACGGTCTAGGGCCGGGCATCAGTGATGTAGTCGCATCTTTCATACCAGCGATGGAGAACTACACAGTCATCTTCGCTACTCACATAGCAATGATGGACGATAAGTGGGTTGTAGATGGAGAGCATGTGAGGATGGCGACAGAGATACTATTCGACTTGTTTAGGAATCTCATATCTTGGTTAGAAGGCGAAGTGGAGATTGGTCCTAAGATGAGCGAGAGAGCGACTCAAAGAAACAAATGGATTGTTGCAGTACAAGCCACTACTAGTTACGAGTTGGGTAACAGAGGAGATGGATGGCATGCTAAAGCGGAAGTTATCAAAGCATACATGGCACAGACAGGTATCACTAGAGGAACTGCATACCAACATTATGACAAATGGGCTAAACCAATGTTCCACGAGCAGAACGACGGACAGAAGAGATATCTGCGTCTAAGGGAGGAATTGAAGAATGGGTCTTAAAAAGAAGGTATGCTGGGAGTGCAAGGGGAGACAGTACGTATTCAAGCAGAATGCGAATGGCGAGTATGATTGCGAGCCATGCATTTGTTTGATTAAACCACATCCACAGGAGTTGATAGAATGACGGACATAATGGCACTAGATATAGAGACAAGCAATTACTCATGGGAAATCGGAGGTTGGGCAAACAAAGCATTGTTCGACACATCAGTTGTAGCCACATGGGATGGTAAGAACGGTCACATATTTACTAAGGCTGATGTATTACTAGATGGGGCTGAGACACATGACTTGCATCCACGTACTCTTGGTGACCACATTACCGCTCACATAGAGAAAGGTGGTAGAATACTAGGTCATAACATCATCAACTTTGACCTGCCGGTTCTCAAGGAATCATTGGATTGCTGGGCAGCAGGTGACGTCATGCAGAAGTCAGACAACATCATAGACACCAAACTACTGTTTCAGAAGTCTTCGTTACCATACGGTAAGTTAGAGACTTCATTGCAGTCATTAGTATCACACACGCTTGGAAAGAGCAAGAGTATGAGCAGCGTGGATGCGCCTAGAGGATGGCGCGATGGTAAGTATGAGGAGGTGTGTGACTACTGCTTGAAAGACGCACAACTCACATACGACATATACGCACATGCTAAAGAGCATGGCGTTTTGAAGTCGAGGTCTTTCGAGACTGGTGACATAGTGGAGGTAGAATTAGAATGGTAGATGAAGAAAGAACAAAAGACGAAGAAATATGGGAGTTGAGGCGAGCCTTCGGCATCCTACATACGATGATAACGCAGGGAAACAACCTGTTCGATATTAGCAGGGCTGCATCTAGGCTAGCAGGGCGAGTGAGATACCCGTTTGTACAAGAGCCGTTGTCTGATGATGCAATAGATTCAGACGCAGAAGCACGAACAGTTGGAATGGAAGGTGAAGAAGAGTGAGCGATACTAAAACAGAGACTACATTGAGAAGTAACATAGAGGCGGCACGAATCATCATCGATACGGTGAAGACCACGCTTGGCCCAATGGGTCGAGACAAGTTGCTAGTTGATGCTGGTGGTAACACAATCGTCACGAATGACGGTGCGACTATCCTACGAGAGTTGGACGTCAGTCATCCAGCAGCGAAGATGATTATCGAGTGTGCAAAGACACAGGAAGCGGAGTGTTATGATGGTACTACATCTTCTGTGATACTGGCTGGCTCTCTACTGAAGAACAGCGAGGCTCTGATGAACAAAGGGCTGCATCCTAACTTGGTGTCCAAAGGATACCATGAGGCTGCAAGGCTATGCATGAAGAGACTGGACGAGTTGTCCGGCTTAGTAGAAGAGGACGGCGGCACAATGAGACAAGCAATCATCACCGCAATCACAGGCAAGACGCTAGAGGCAGATGTAGAACATGTGGTGAATCTAGTTATGGGTGCCGTTGAAAGCGAAGATAAGCCTAGAGTAGTGTGTTTACCCGGCGGTAGCCTATCTGACTCTGAGTTATGGCATGGAGTAGTAGTCAACAAGACATATGCTCAACCTATGCCTAAGTTCGAAATACCTGATAATTGGGAGACCCCATCAACATCAGGCATTATGCTATTGAATCAACCCAGTGATGAACTGAAGTCGGATGAAAATGTGCAAGTACAACTTGATATGAAGGGATACTCTCAGATGAAAGCAACAGCGAAAGAGGACACACTGGCATCTGCTAAGTTAATTGCCTCTGCATTTCAAGTTCCAGCGGAAAAGTTGTCTGATGTGTACGAGATGGGTGTAGTATTTGTGAGAGAGCAGGTTGAGGATGCGGTAGTGTCGTACTTGAAGAAACATCACATAGCGGTAGTCAAGAGAGTTCCTGAAAGCATTATGCAAGCGATATCGAAAGCGACAGGCGCTCCAATACACCATTCCCCATCAGACGATATTGGTAGAATCGAGACTGTTGTAGAAGAGAGAGAAATAGACGAGGTAAAATACCTATTCGTTGGTGGGCTAGATGATTCACCAGTGAAGACGTTGGTGGTGAGAGGTTCTACGAGAATCACATTGGATGAGACTGAGAGAGGATTCGATGATGCTCTCGGTGTAGCATCCATCATACACAACGGCGGAGACGTGGTGTGGGGCGGAGGTACGACCTACTGTGCACTTGCCATGCATCTCAGAAACGAGGCTGCAAGCGTCAGTGGTAGAAAGCAGATGGCTATTGAGGCGTTTGCAGATGCACTGGAGAGCATACCATCCACACTGGCAGAGAACAGTGGACATGACCCACTAGACTGCATACTGGCTATGAGAAAGGCTCTGTATGATGACCCCAATATGGAGCAACAGGCTCTAGGGCCTGATGTGGAAGAAGGTGGACTTACCGACATGAAAGAACTGGGAGTGCTAGAACCGGCCAAACTGGTCAGGCAATCCATCATGAGCGCCACTGAGGTCACCACAGCCATGCTGAAGATTGACGACATGGTAGCGAAGAAGGGCGAGTAGATGGGCCGGCTGATGGACAGGCTTCGCGTGCGTTGCAGGAACTGCGACCACAAGCACGTCCCTCACCGCCTATCTGCACGCTTCCACGACGGTGATAGGAGAAGAATCCAACTATGGATGTGCAAGGAGTGCAAACATATATGGGAAGATTCCCTATTCAAGAATAGGAGCGATTAGTGCCACGCGCTGAATCGCCAAATGGAGGAAGAAAGATGAATATAGACATAGGACAAATACAAGACCACGAAGACCCATACTGGACGAAGAACCTCAGAGGCATGTTAGGGATGCTTGACCAAATCATGAGATTAGATGGTAGGAATGAGGAGTTATTCAAAAGGAATGTTGCTGATTTCATGTGGAGGGTGCTTCAGGCGAACTTGAATGCCACCACTGACCCAAGGCATGAGAACGAAATGGAGCACTGCGGTACGTTTCCCAAGTTTAAGGGCGACCCAAGTATAAGCCATCTGATTGCAGATGCGTACCCTAGAGGTGGGCCACACGTAGATGCATTCAACTCTTCACGCCAATCCGACGAAGAATAGACTGTACTCTTTCATCTTGCTCACCGACCCTCTCTTGTAGAAGGTCTTCTTGAGCAGGACTCATGGGCACTTCAGAATCGAAGACTGGTTGAGCGAACTCCCCAAAGGGCAATTCATCCACCCTACGAGCGAAGGACTCTTTCGTCTCATCAGGAATAGTGTAATCCGAACCTAACCTACGAGCAGTTCCTCTTGCTAGGAAAGCATCGTGCCCCTTATCTTCGGCGTCGTAGAACATCGGGTCATGTACTACTGCCTTTCCTTCACGACTAGGGTCGCCAGTTACTACTTTGACTGGAACTCCTTTCTCAGGTATGGTCTGCATCCAGTTAGGAGGCTTCAAATCTGCAATACCCAATGCCTCAAGTAGAGGGCCTTGATTACCTGTCCTTTGTACAGCGTCAACTAGTTGTCTACCACGTATATTATCAGCATATCTTGACTTCCCTTCTTCCAAAGGAGTGCCTAGTACTTGCTCTGAGAGTATCGGCGCTTCATTACCCAAC
>Ga0181394_1000081_pt1 | contig 35637 bp, 54 predicted proteins | sample 17SPOviralmetaG_FD_130123 | JGI IMG/M metagenome (GOLD analysis project Ga0181394, IMG submission 130123) | Marine viral communities from the oligotrophic San Pedro Time Series (SPOT) site, San Pedro Channel, CA, USA - 17 SPOT_SRF_2010-11-23 | ecosystem: Environmental > Aquatic > Marine > Strait...
CCGACGCAATAGACGTGTCGATTCCGATTCCGAGCATGGCCAAAGCTCGCCCCACTGCTGATGTCTCACAGTTTTCAATGTAGCTTGTTTTGTTAATGTTAGAGGATCCTTGCACCTCGTGTGCATGACCTTGAGCAATTACCTCGCCGCCTGCATTTGTGATAGTGCACTTACACAGGCATTGGCTTCCATCAAGCATGTTGATGTCGGTATGTATACCCCACCCATCATACTTGGTTTCCTGTCGGAAGAACTTGATGCGTTCGTTGACTTCAACGTACTGCTTGCCACGGATGTTCGTGGTCTTGAACTTGTAATTAGACATGTATTAAATTGTTGATTCGTTGTGCAAGTTACAGCTTTTTCTCTTCTCTTGCAACTTTTCTATGAGTGCATTTCTTCTTTTTTGTAGCGATAGTATTGTGAGATTGATGCTGTCAATCTCTGATTCATACGTGACCACACCGCCCCTCTGTCCGTTGGTACGAGGGAGAAGCTGGTGTCGTCGTGCAAACTTTTCTACCACCTCCAATGCCTTGGCATAGTTGCGTCTGTACTGAGGTGAAAAGTTGTGATACACGTCATGCTCTTTGATGCAGTGTATTGTGGTTGTATGGTTTACTTTGCCAACCATCTTGGCTAGTTCCGTACACGTGCCGTAAGGTCGGGCGGCATTGACCAAAGCATTTCGAAGCTCAACCTTGTGTCGAGTCCTATTGCTTGGCTCAAGGTACTCCCCCATCTCGTACTCGTAAGAGATACGGATGTTGTCAAGTATCTGTTGAATGTTAGTCTTCATGAATTAAAGCGTTTGCCATGCGCTGAACGTCGATATAGTATAGCAACGAGCGCATGATGTCTGTCATGCCATTACGCATAGCGGTTACACATTCCGTGGGATCGAGCGTAAAGTTTTGCTCAACGCCTAGTTGTTCTAGGTCTTGTTCTTGTGCGAACATGGTGGTGAAACTATCCACGAGCTCCTGTGAGATTTCTTCCGAAACCTCCAAGTACGTGTGAACAATAGTTTCTGGTGGCAACTCAAGCCAGGTCTCAAACCCGTGCTCGTTGATGTCAGCCTTTATCATCCCGAACGCCGAGGTCTCCGCCTTCGTCCCGTCGAGATACCTTTCCATCCAGTCCATCACTTCCTGTTCCGTCATGTTCTTTTAGTTTTTGTAGTTCACGTTCCATTAGTCTGCGTCTTGAGCGGGAGCTACCGCCTTCGCCTTTAGATAGGTTGCGAAGAAACCTCATGTATTTATCCATACACTTTGCGTTTATTAGTTACCATGATTTTGAATTTTCTGCCATCGGCGTTGTTTGTATTGTCGGTGAACCAGTGGGGATTCTTCCGTGGGTTGTACTTGTAGTGCTCCATGCGACTCAAAGAGGGCACCGAATCTACGACAACAACCTCTTCACATGCAACCCAAGCGCAAACTGTTTTATTGTCTCCGTTGAAAATTTTCTGTGCAGTGGAGGGCTGATTGCCTAGCATGCAGTTGCGCATGATGATACTGCGCGTCTCAGGATCGTGGTACTGCTTGGTGTTGTTCTGCTTGTCGAACACCTGCCATTGCATGAAGTTATCACCCTTGGCTAGGTGAAAACGGACTCTGTATCTCTTTAAGTTTTTCATCTTGCATCATTAGTCTTTGTTTTGCTTCGTAGTCACGCAACATGCAGTCAAGTATCATTGCGTCATTTGAGTTGCCTTCCTTCTCGTACCTCTGCATTACGTCACAGATTCGTACTTGAAGCATGGTCATGTATTCGTCAGTCATTCTTCTTTTCTTCTTGGTCGTCCACCCCGTGGATGCGGCACTCGAACTTGCTGTCTGCACACAGGGTGCTGAGCGCATCAATGACGCTCTCTTCGGAGTAGTCACCGCACTTACCACGCATCCAGTCCGTGTCGATGTGGTCGGTGAGGTCAACGGATTGGCTGAACGACACCTCAAAACCTCCCGTGTACCCACTCTCCTCAATCTCGATGGAGTTGGAGTTATCAATCTCATAGCATGCGTCCTCTACCCCCTGCTTGATGCCTTCACGGAAGATGGCGATGGCTACGGCCTTGGGGATGACGGGCATAGTTGCTCGCTCTTCGAGGTCTCGGTATGCTTGGCATCCGCATGGTCCGCTTGATGCTTCTTTCTGTTGCACCAACCTGTTGTACTCCTTGGTGTAGAACTTGACATCACGCTTGAATCGTTCGTTCTCGTCACGCAAGTACTGGACATTCTTCTCTAGCATGGTACGCTCCTCTTTGAGAGTCTTGATGGTGCTGGCATCGCCCACCATGTCGGACTGCATGTCTGCAATGCGCTCCTCCAGTAGGGCAACTTGAGACTGTAGGGTTTGCTCACGTCCTGTCTGCTCAGAGAACTGCTTCTGTGCCATCTCTTGACGGAACTCCATCGACTCGATGGTTTGCTTGGCAGAGGAGATAGCGTTCTCTGCGTAACGGATGCTCGCTTCGAGCTCGTTCTTGGATTCTTGTGCTGAATTCATGGGTTGATAGGTTTTTGAAGTTTTAGGCCGAGGTGGTCGGCTGCGTAGTTGATGTGTCTTTGTGTTGTTACTGACCAGTAGCCAAGTTGTCGCAGTGTGTCGCCCTCAATGCGAGCGACAGGTGTCCCGTAGCTGACAACGTAGCCGTTGGTTGTCCACAGGTTCTTGGTAAATCGTGGGAATCTCATGCCCCGTAGATGAATGAGAAGTGTTCACGGATAGCCCTGCCGTATGCAGTGTGGAAGCCGTAGCTGTGTGTGCCAGCCATCGGTTGATTGGTGAGCATGAAGCGGAGTAGCTCCCACTCGTCGATGTCAAAGGCCTCGGATGTCTCTTGCACTGCTTCGAGAATCATCTCTGGGTCATGGCGTATGGCCTCACCTAGATCGAGGCGTATGTAGTTTCTGATGTCTTTACTCGTCATCGTCGTTGAATTTTGGTGATTGTTCCATGATGTATTGAGCTACAAGCTCTTCGATGTCACCCACTACGTTGTCCACGTCATTGTGTGTGAGTTCGTAGTCGTTAATCATTAGGTCGGAAAGGTGATTGTATCCGCTCTTTATGCCACTACTCATAGAGTATGTAGCGTGGTTGGCATTGAAGCAGTTGCTAACGTAGCACCGCAGGTCGTATAAGGTTTCGTCACTCATTGTCGTAGTTTTTCTCGTCGTTCTTGCTCTTCGCTTTCTAGCCCATAAAGGGTGTCAAGTACCACTTGCAAGTCGTACTTGATGTCCGCTACCTTGTGGCAGAGGTCTTCGATGATTTCTTTTTTAGTCATTGTCGTGATGGTTTATTAGTGTGAGTTGAATCTCGGATTCGTGATTGTTGTGTAGTGGGTTGAGGTACACTGCGTCGACATAGAAGTCGTAGCAGTCCTCGTATGCTGTCGTGTCATGCACCATGATGACAACTGGGTCATCGTCTTTGCAGTCAGACAGGCTGTCGATTAGTTCTTTCTTGGTCATGAGATAAAGTTTACGTTAGTGTCCATCCATTCTTTGAGGTCATCCTTGGGTGAGTCGTAGCTGTCTGACCCCTTGGGTTTGGGGATACGGAAAGCGTGCATCACGTAGTCGTCAACGTCGATGAATGCGTGCTTGCGGTAGTACACAGCAGAGATGAACTCCGTGAGTTGATACAAGGGGTCGCTGTACTTTCCCGCATTCTCCATCACATCGGATGATACACGAGCCACCAAGGACATACACAGAGGGTAGTAGTCCCATGCTTGGGTAGTGTCCTGTTGGTCCCATGTGAGCCAACATGACTCGGTGGAGCCACTGCGGTTGGACATATCAAGCTCGATGATGCGGAACACCTCGACAGATGCGTCGTTCTCGGACACCCAGTCGTCGTGGTCCATGTCCTCGGGAACACAAGCCTTGTAGTCGTCAGAGTCAGGGGATAAAGTGACGTAGGTACTGTCTCCGTCATGCTCAATCCTGACACACATCTCATCCTCTCGGTAGGTATCGACGTGTTGCTTGATGTGCTTGAGAGCCGTCTCCTTGTCGGGGTAGAACTCACAAGTGGTGTCGCTGTAGCCTTCGAACAGACCGCAGACGGCGTGGATTACTGCATAGTATTGCATGGTGATTGAATTGAAGTTTGAAAAATTAAATTGAGATAAGTATTGTCTGTATATATACTATAGAAGGGAGGAGGGGAATCGAACGCCTCGTGTACCCATCCGTTGTGCTTTGCCCGAAGTGCTTTGCCGTTGGATTGTACGCTCCCTTGAAAAAAGCGGGGGGGAAAGTGTGACGTTTCACACTTAAAGAGAACCTTTGGTTGCATCCCGAAAGGCGTCCCCCCCTGTGGTCAAACTTCAATCAACCAAATCCTTTTTTTCGCTTTGCCACTTGTCGTGGGCTTTCTCTACGGAAGTGTTGAGGGCCTCTGCCTGTGCCCTGTCGATCGCCTGTCCCTGCATACGGGAGAGTTCGACGATTACTTCGATGATGTCTTTCATGAGTACTTGTCTTCGATTCGTTGTTGTGTGTCCTCACAGCAGGAGACCCATGCCTCCATGTTGATGAGGGAGATACGCCCGTCTTCACGGGACTTGTTGTGTTCCTCAAGGATTTGGTCCTTGTGTGAGATGTAGTGGTCGAGGCCACGTTGGAGGCAGTCGATGACCACCATCTGCACGAGTGCCCCGTGCTTGTTGTACCCCGTCATGAGGTGGCTGATGAACTCGTCGTTCGTCATGTCTTTGATGTTGTCCATTGGTATTGGATTGAAGTTTGAAAATGTTGTTGAGAGGTGTTGTATATATCTCTCTTCACTACGTTCAGAGAGAGATATATACTAACACTCTCTAAGTAAGGTCGAAGTTGGTGTTCTTGAAGGCTTCTTCGAGGATGGCCTTGTTGCCCATGTCTGCCTTGAACCACGCTGTGATGAGCGCAAGTTCGAAGCTGCCGCAGTGGGTTTGTCGGAGGGAGAGTCGTTCGTGTTGTGTCATGTTGTGAGGTTTTGTAGGTATTCAATCTCTTCGTCGTGGATGCGGAAGCTGAAGGCCTCTCCGAGGTCTTGATTCCATACGCTCTCCAACCACACTCCGTGGTCGTCAGGCGCACCCTGCACATAGGAGGCAGAGAAGCCTCGGTCTTGCAGTACCTTGACTGCGTGTTCGCATTGTTCTTGTGTCATTTGTCGTTGTGTTTGCATTCGTCGCATATTTCGTAGCACTTCGTCCCGTCAGGGATGGTGGGGTGTGAGTACACCGCAGTTTGGATGTACCCCTTGCCGTTGCAGGTTTCGCATTGTTCTTGTGTCATTAGTCGTTGTCGTTTTCTCGTGATACGGGGACAAGTTCGTGCCATACCATCCATGTGGCTTGGCAGTCCTTGCATTCATAGTCGTGGATTGTGCTAACGTTGCCTCGTGCTGTGTAGCCCACCTCTTGTGAGCCGAGGAAGATGCCCTCTCCGCCACACTTGTGGCATGTATCTTGATTTTTCATAGGTTGATGATTTGAAATTCGTCTGACATCTTGGATGCCCACTGCTTGAGCCGTGGAAGCACCTTCTCGCACTGCTTCTTTGTACCGATGTACCAAGTGATGTACTCCGAAAGGGATTGGTCGGTTGTGCTGATTATCCTGTGTGTCATAGGTCAATAGATTCAGATGAAATAAATTCTTCGATGCAGTCGTACTCGCTCTTGGTTTCGACATTGTACTTGGAGTCAACAAACTTCCCGTGGGTCTCGGATGCGATGTCCCATTTGATGTCACACGCTTCCTGTGCGAAAGATTCTGAACTGCACTCTAACAGGTGGAGTGTCACGTATATGTAGTAGGGGTTCATAGGTCAATGATTACGCCCTTCTTTTCAAGGGCATCGGTGATATATTCAGGGAGTTCGAAGCATCCATCGTACCCTACAAGGCGGACACTGCCGTCCTCGTCGTGTGCGGTTTCGAGTATACCCCCTGCATAGAAGCGGTCGCCTCCAGTTTCAAGGTCGTAGGTTTCGTACCACCCACCATACTGGTGGTCAGGGTCAATCCCAATGGATGAGTCCATGACTACGTTGGTCGCTCTGTCTTTGTCCACGTCATAGGCCGTGGTCATTGCCACGTGTGGTAGCGTGGTCTTGAATGATTGTGTAAATTTCATTGTGTTTTTGTTTCGTAGTGGTTCAACGTTTCGATGAGCAAGAGTCGTATGCAGGAGAGCACCATGCTCCACCCTGCGTATATCTGGATGGCTGTCAGCATGACTCTGCATTTTCGGCATCGTCTGCCCATCCAACAAGCGTGTCAATGACCGCATCCTTTGCGTCGTCGCTCATGAATGTGGTGTTGGACAGCATGGAGGCCATGCCTTTTACGTCCTTCGGCACAAGCCGAGCGCACCGATTGAGGTCATTGAGATGCTTGCCGAAGTGCAAGTCGTTGAGGTAAAGCACCGCCGCACCGACGGGGCGTTTAAAGAAGTTGTCCATGGTGTTGGAAATTTGAAGTTTGACATTGAGTGATAAGTCTCTCTAACTATATACACTCTTCATAAATGAAGAGAGTGTATATAGTAAGAGATACTAACATTATTGGAAGTCCCGAGTGGCGATGCCGAAGGGACGGAGGTCCATGAAAGTGTCTTCATCGTAGGCCTCGGCCACCAAAGAGACGCCTTCGTGGTCTTCGTGGTCGGTCATGTACAGGTACGAGAGTACCAATTCGTCGTGAGCAAGCCCACGGAAAGGGTTGAAGGAGAAGTTGAACTTACGGCTCATAACTGCTTGTCTTTCAAGTTCTTAACAGCGTCCATTGCCATGCCTGTCAGCATGATGAAGCCCACGAATCCGCAGGCACCTGCCAGTGCGAGGTTGATGTTGAATAGTAGTTGTACCATTTGTTGAAGTTTGAGGGGTTAATTTACTGATTGTCAATGAGTTTGAATGTCTTGTTCCAGACCGTGTAGCCACTTGTAGCCCACTCGTCCTGTGCCTTGAGGATTGCTCCGTCAAGGGTTGACGCTTGGATGGTGTCCTTGCGCCAGTCGTCTCGATCGCGTCCGTAGTACACGTAGTATGCGTATGTGTTCATAGGTCTTGGGGGATTTCGATTTCTTCGTTGTTCCAAAGGTCGTAGATGGCTTTCTCGTTGCGCATCCAACCCATCGTGATTGCCTCCTTGCGGTTCTGCACGATGTCAGAGAGTTCGATGTAGGCCATCCCGTCGTTGTCAACCCATCCACCGATGAGCTTGCTTGCACCTTTGCCCCGTGTCAGCTCACGCAGAGCGGGCATGATGGTGTAGGCGAAGTGGTTCCATGAGAGGTCGTCGGCTTTGATTTCAAAGCACTTGGACGCTCCGCCCACAGCGTAGCCACCGCCTCCGTATTCGGTCAGGTCGTGCTTCACGCTGAAGCCGTCCCACCCTTGGATGGTGAAGTATAGTTCTTGAAGTTTTGTCATCGTAGATGAATTGAAGTTTGATACAGACACCCCAAGGGGGTGTTTCGTCCATTCAGGACTCGTCAGTGTACCTGTACAGCTTAGCTGTCGATGAGGTCAGCCAAGGTCATCTGCTCGTCGCAGGTGAGGTCGTCCCACGCTGAAGTGCAGGTGATGAGGTCCATGCCGAGATGGCTGTCGATGAGGTCAGCGATGAGCTGACGGCGGATGTGCTTATCCATGTGGTTGGGGTTTGAAGTTTGAAATTTTGAGTGGTAAGTCTCTCTAACTACACACTCTTCATAAATGAAGAGAGTGTGTAGTAAGAGATACTAGAACGATTAGAAGGGGACATTATTGCTATCTTCGATAGCAGAAGGGAGAGACGTAGTCTCCATGTGCATGGCCAAGCACTGCGTCAAGGCCTCAATCTTAGCTTCCAAGGAAGCTACTCTGTCAACTTCGTTGACCCCCATAGCTACCTTCTTGGCTTCAATCTTCGATTGCTTCTTCGCCTTGTTCTTGGCATCCATCTCTTTCAGAGATGCCTTAGCTTCCTTAACGGAAGCTGTCTTAGCCTTCTTCGAAGGCTTGACTGGACCAACTTCGTTGGTCTTGTTGGCCATCTCTTGGCGGTCTGCCACCTTCTGTGAAGGTGTCCTCTTCGTCGTCTTACGACGACGCTTCTTCGTCTTGGAAGCCTTCGGCTTGTCTTTAACCTCTTCGAGGTTAGTGACCAACTCCAAAGCTTCTTGCAAAGCTTTGATTGCGGCGGCCTTGCGGTCTGCGGTTGGACGGAAGAGGGCTTGGTTGACCGCTTTCTTGCAGTCGGAAAATTGGAAGTTTGTCATGGTTTATGAGATAATGTATTAGAATGAAACCATAGGTTTCTTTCATTCTAATACATATCTCTACCTTTCTGCCGAAGTACTCTAACGAGTTAGAGTAAAGGTCGCGGTACCAACGGTCAACTAGTTGACTCGTAGGGTACTGCGTGAAGGGACTGCCAACTCAAATCAAGTCAAGGTCTTGACCTTGAAAGGGTGTTCAGTGAAGCCCCAGTAGTGGGGTAATGTTTGTAACTCCTTGAGTTACAGGGGGGATTGTCCTCTCCTTCGGAGCACTGCGCCTGCAAAGTTAGTCTCAAGCTGTGCTTGAACTAACCAAGGCTAACTGACTGAAAGTCAGGCAAAAAGCTGAAAGTTGTAGCAAAAACTGCACTAAAGTGCAGGGGGGAGGTCGTGGCAATCCGTTTCGGATTGCGTTTGCGGGTGGCTGTGTATGTATATAATCCCCACGGTGTACATATCTCATCCCTTTTTTCGACGGATCTTAATTCAGTCCTTAATTTGCCTTGAGACAGGTCAAATAATATAACTAACTCATTATCAATACCGTAAGCGACGTTACATGAACAGTCACTTGACGGTTGACTTTTAAAAAATTGTTTTATAACTTCGCGATGTTATTGTGATCAAGACAAAAATGGCCTCATTACTGTTGGAGGATATAAAGGAAATAATCGGTATCTTTGTTTTAGACACAACAATAGCTGTATGTTTACAAGAACACGACGCCCACAGGGTTATCAAGTAAGAAAAAGCAGGGTTCAAAGGCCTTTGGACTATTTTGCTCAACAAGGATTGCAAGTTGATCCCGTTCCGCAGGACGATCCGCCCGAGGAGGACGGCATTTACGACAGGATTGTAAAGTTCTTCACGGGGGAGGAGGAGGCCGCGCCACAGAGAAGGCTTTCGCACCCCAAAAGGCCAATATCTACTGGTCCGAGTGTCATACCTATTAAAGGAGGTGAGCTCCCATACGACGATGATGCTTCGGGACCCCCGATCAATCAACCCAGACTAATTAAGGAACCGACTCAACAGCCGCAGGTACAGACTCAGCAACCGCAGGGAGGCCGTTACATGCCAAATCAGACTGAGCGAAAGAAGATTCAGATGTTTTATGAAAGCTCTGGAAACCCGAATGCTAGATCTAAGTATGCAGGCGGTCTTTATGGTGTGTCGCCAGCCGCCCTGACGGATGCTGTTAAAGATGGCGTTGTCCCAGAAGGCTCTAATGTGTACGACCCCGAAGTCAATGAGAAGGTCAGGGACTACTACATGACCAAGTCCTACAATACAGAGTGGGTTAAAAACGCCACAAATAACCTTTCTAGGCTTATGAGGTCCTACGAGGCGTACAATCAGGGCGGTCAAAATGCCTTAAGGAGCAACGAGGCGGCTAAGAAGGATGGTCACAGCATCAACCCAACCAACTACGAGGAGGCAATTAAGCTTCTAGACGCCACTGGGCCTAGCGGCAAGTATGACGGCGGTCACTACTGGCCAAAAGAAACAAGAGACTACGTCAAGGGCACTGTGCTTGGTGATGTTGACCCCAGCAGACTGCCTGAGGGCTTCCAGCTCGGTCAGATGGCAGCAGGGGGAAGACTTGATGAGGGAGATCCCATTGATCCGAAGAAGATGGCTATGTACAACGAGGCCTTCAAGAAGACTATGGGGGACAACTATGAGAACGTACCCCCCGAGATGATGGCCAACATAACCAACCTGGTGGCTGGTGGCGACCTTCTGTCTAAGACAGATCAGATCAACGCCCAGCTAAGTGCGCTTAGGGAGCTCGGTTTGGACACAGACCTGCTCTTTGAAAACCTCACAGAAGCAGAGGGGGGTGGATTTGGTGCTAAGATGAAGTATGGGGCAGCTTCAAGGATGTTTTCCGAGTAATCATAATAGGCTATATTTGCATCCATGGCAGACCTTACCCTCACCATCACAGAAGCGGTCACCCTGAACGGTACCGCTCATGGCGCAACGAACACCCATACAATCGGAAGCGTAACCGACGTACTCCACAGGCTCGTAAGTGTACCGACTTCAGGGTATATTGATCTTGTGAGCTTTGCGTCATCCGCTTCTGGCGTAGCCATTGCAGATGGCTCTTTAAAGCACTTAAGAATAACCAATTTGGACGGATCAAATTTTGTCACGCTTCGCGTGAGAGAGGATGGTGTCCAGGAATACTTTGTGAAAATCGAGGCTGGAGACTCCTTCGTCCTTGGAAACTCCGTATCTGACGCCAACGCCTCTGGCGCTGGTGCAGCGGGTCATTCATCACTAACAAACTTGGACGAAATCGAAGCCATAGCAAACACAGCTGGCTGTCAGGTCGAAATCTTTATAGCAAGCTAACATGAACGAAGGACTTAAAGCACTAAGAAAGGCGAGCCCAGAGGCCTTTGAAAACATTACTGGCCAGAAAGCCATGTACGGAATGAAAAACCCTATGGCTGAATACGGGAAAAAGATCATGATGGCCATGGGCGGAATGAACAGTCTTAGCGAACAGGAAAAGCAGCAGTACGCTGCAATGGGCATGAAGGCCGTGAAGGAATACGGAATGGGTGGCAAGATGTACGAGGACGGAGGAAAGATGGAAAACGTTTACGACGACTTTGGAAACATCGTTGGAACGAAAAAGAACACCAGCGGTCTCAGGTCTTTTCTGGGCGCGGACGAGGTTCATTACGACAATGACGGAAACAAGGTCGCAAAAGTAAACGAGAAGAGAAACAAGACAAAGGTTACTCTCTACGAGGACGGAGGAAAGATGTATGATGAGGGCGGACTAAACGAAGATGGTGGTCCATTCTCGTCTGCCAAGTCTCAAATTGAAGAAAACCTTTCCCCGCTGAAGGGTAGCCTCATGTCTCAGATCGAAAGCGATCCCAAAAAGGTGGCATGGGCCAAGGAAAACATTCCTGGGGGTCTTGAGAATGCAACAGTATATCAGCTGTCTCAAGCTGCCGACCCTAATCACTCCGACACACAGACCAATAGGCTGACTAGACTGGCGAGACAAGCCGATCTTCCCGTAGCGACAGAAACTGCCAACCTCTACTCTAGAATGAATAGCGGCAAGTTTGATGTCGGTGTGATGGATGAGGCAATGATTTCAAGGGGTTACGACGGAGAAGCTGGTAATATCTTTGCAGCTGGTGTTGTAGAGGGAAAGATTCCCCTTGGAGCTATGATCTCTGCAGACACAAAAGACCTCGGAACCACAGATTCTGCTGGAAAGTTCAACTTCAAGGTCTTTGATGTGCCGTCTGGTGCCGAGTTCCTTCAGACAAACAGAAGAAGAATCAAAAACGACGGATCTATCAGAGGTGACAATCAGGACGATCTGACGTGGTACGCTAAGCTTGGAAGAGGCAGCACAAGAGATATGTCTCCAGAGTCTGAAACTCCAGAGACAATTATCCCAGACCCACCCATGCAGACCGCCCCAGGTGATCCCATGGCGTCTATTCCAGGAAGAGGACCAAGTCAAATCCCCGTGAATAGACCTCAGCCCAGCCTTCAGGGAGGCATGAGACCCCTCAAGGACCCAACATCAGGTGATACAGGCCTTGGTAGATTTGACATCGGAGCTCTTGAGCCCATGATCTCAGACTATACTGGTTCTGAAGAAATGAGAGCAAGCGGGCCAGGGGCTGGTCAAACAGAACTCGAAAGAAGAATGCTTGCCCAACAGTTGGCTGCTATGCTTCAGAAAAAAGATGGAGGTAAGCTTGCCCTTTTCGGTCGGAGAAACAGAAAAAAGGCGAGGGAAGAATATGAGGATCGCGTATCAAGAGCAGCAGGTACTGGCTACATGCCAGCCCCACCATTAGAGATGTTTGGTCGCCCCAAAAAAAGCCGAGGTCAAGGAGGCCGAATGTATAAGTTCGGAGGAAAATACTGAAAACAAAAAAGGGGCTTTCGCCCCTTTTTCTATCTATATACATCCTATCAATTCCGTTCCCACGGCATTGGAGAATTCAAGTGGTTGATTGCAATGATCGCGTCCTGGACTTGAGCGCTGTTCATTCGGTCCTGAAGGCGATTGTTTTTTGATGCTGCGTCATCCATGAAAAGGAATCCGACTACTACGAGGGCGGCTGATGCAATGGTAAATTTCATTGTGTAAGTATTAAGGGATTAAATTGAATTTCGTAAATTTGAGCTGCTTGCTGATCTCATTGTACGGAGAAAAACCAATTCCGTGCAAGTTTTTGACTGTAAAAATTCGTTAATCGACATGCAACTATCTAAGAACCTGACACTTAAGGAGTGCACAAAAAGCACTACCGCTTCAAGGTTGGGAATCAATAACACTCCAGACGATGAATGGGTCATCCAAAATCTCAAGGCGATTGCAGAACATGTATTTCAACCTCTTAGGGAGGCTTTCGGGTGCCCTATATACGTGTCGTCAGGCTATCGTGGCCCTGAGCTCAACCGTGCTATCGGCGGTTCGCTTCGTAGTCAACACATGGAAGGGAGAGCACTCGACCTTGATGCAGACGTATACGGAAAGTGTACAAACTCTCAAATCTTCGAGTGGATACAAGAGAATGTTAAGTTTGATCAGATGGTGTGGGAATTTGGCGATTCAGACAATCCTGATTGGGTTCACGTCAGTTATGTGCATGATGGCGTTAATCGTGGTCGGTGCCTCAAAGCTTGTCGTGACGATGAGGGAAAGGTTTACTACGAAGTAATGTTTAAGGCTCTCTGATATGCTAGGACTAGGAAACACACTGACTGCCTCGACTGCTCTTGATGAGCTTCTTGTTATCACGGCAAATTCGGCTTCACTCACCATTACGGATGAGGGCGACGAGGACGTCAACATCACATTTTTATTTGACACCGCGGGATCAACTATGGACGGATTGCTTAGTCCATCGTCTCCATCTCAGGGTGATCAGGTAACTGGTGTTTCTTTTACCTTGAAGGTGGAAAGATATGATGACCAAATAGCCAGTGGCGGAACAGTTCAGGCTCAGGCAACTGAAGATATATTTTTCTACTTTAACGCCTCACTTCTCACGCTCAAGGCTTACTTCCTTAGCCCTGTGAATAGTGCTAGTGGGCTTGCTGCCTCCACATTTCAAGTTGGCGGAAGCTCTAGATTTAATCTTGCTTCTTTCAATTCAACAGATTTGACCGCAAGCGACGAAAATCTGTATGTCTTCACTCTTACAGCTCAGAAAAGTGACTACCAAGACTTTGTCATTGTTTCTACCGAAATTACAATCTAAATTATGAGTAAGATAATAAGGCTTAATTTTTTGAATGATTTTAGCAACACTAATAACGCAAAGGTTGCCACAAAGTCTAGCACTGGATCAAATACAGGAGCTTTTACACAGTCCACTACTTCCAGAAAGCCAACAGCAAAATCACCATCAAACGCCAGTAGCAATGTGTTTTTTGGACTCACAAGCTTGTCTTGCGACGGGTCCAACACCATGAGTCTTGCCTCAACAGAAAGCATAAATCCGATCACCACCCCATACACAATGGTTTGTGCATGGACCAATGGTGACTACACCAATGACACTTGGCTGATTAGCGGAACGTCAAACGATACTCACTGGGGAATTAAGGCTGGAGGTGCAGATGTTATATACAAGGCCAACGGTAGCAAGGCTGCCGCTGGAGAGAGAGATTACCCCATAAACTCAACCGCAAACAGCACCACTGCCTATACCTTTGGATCAGATGTAGAGATGATTGCTATCGTGGTGGATGGGTCGGGTAATCCCGTCAAGGCTGACATCTACAACATAGACGGAGACAAGATTGCAGACGCTGCTGCGGTAAACGTCAATGGCATCACCGCAACGTTCCCCATTGATCATATTTTAGGAAAAAGCGACGGAACGCTTGGATTGAATGGTGAGATTTTAGATATTGCGATCCATAACAGCGCTCTTTCTGAATCTATCATAAAGGGACTGGGAAACAAGTACAAGACCTGTAAAAACCCTTAATGGCGATTGAAAACTCTGAAAGACAGTCATTTTTTGTGACTGGTTTGCCCCGTACTCGCGGGGCTTGGCTGGCTCATTACCTAAACACGATGTGTTGCTGTGAGCACGAGCCTGGATTACGTGTAATGGAAGGCACTATGCCTGGGGATCTGTGGCCTGGAATACTCTCGCCAATCGGTGGGGTTGACTCAAGCTTTCCCTTGTGGGCAAAAGGCTTTTATAACGCATACGGGGATCGCCCGATAGTCATTATTAACCGAGACCCCCTTGAGGTTATTGAGTCGTTAAAAGCTGAGTTTCCTAGCGGCGTGGGTGGCTCTCTCCCTTTTCAATACGGAGAGATTATTTCTCAAGCCTTAATTGAACTAGAGGGTGTTCGAGCTATCTTTACAAACGTGCTAGAGGTGGATTACGATGACATCGACTCAAGGATTGAGGACATACTTAAGCACATAGGAATTGGATATAGGTTTAATCGTCAAACCTTTGAATACATGGACCGATTCAGGATTGCGGTGCATCCGATGAAGTACCAGCGCCTTCTAGACAGCGGTAATATGTCTGGACGAGAAGCCTTGCTTTTTGGGTGAGGGCGTACCTGACTCTGTAATTGTACTTGGTTTCATCTCTAAACAGGTGATCTTCAAACGTGTCTGACGGGGTTAGCCTGTTAAAGTGTTTGTATACGTAACCGTTGTTAACTAGCTCGTATACAATACGTTCACCTAGTTTCTTTTTGTTGTACCCGTAGTCTTGTGCTGCGTATGACAATGTCCAGAACTCTAGATCGTAGGCCCAGAGCATAAACTGAAGCTCTTTTTCAAAGATGTCGTACCTTCTGCAGAAGTCATTGGTAGCGGACCTAAGGTGCTTTAGGTAGTTCTTTTTGACGTACCTTTGATTCAGTTTAGAGAAGTCTCGGAAGAGCTTCTTTTTTGACACGGAACTTTTAGGCATAATTGAGGTATGGGGAACTATGAAGATATGGAAGAAGAAGGCTTCTGGTACGAAATACAGGAGATTTCTGGAGCAATTCAAGAGCTTGTACACAAGTATGGCATGGAGGATCGTGTCATTTCTGCCGTTGTGGTTGGTCTTCTTGAGCCAGTAACTGAAGATCAGAGCAACATGAAGGCTTTCTTCAATTACAACGTTCAGACCGTGGATGAGCTTGAAATCATCACTGACTTTATGAAAGACTCTTACACCCCGCCTGATGACGGTCCAGACTTGGATGACCTTTTGAATGGGCTGGGTATATCACTAAATTAAAATGGAAGGACTTATTAGAAAAATTATCATCGGGCGAGATCCGAAGGATGCCATGGCGTATTACGTCGGAATGAACGCTGGTCGAGGCAAAGTTAGCGCTATAGTAATGGATGAAAAGCACTTACATGTGCATGGAAAGAAGAGATATCTTGTATATTTGCAAGAGGAAGACGAGTCTCAGGTATTGTGGAAAGTCGTAGACGACATGCCATGCTTGCTTGAGCTCGATCTCAATTTCTAATTCAATGAAGACATTTGATCTCTTCGTCGTTGAACTTGAAAAACAAATCAATGACACTATTAAAACTTCGTCGGGCCTGGAGCTGTATGTGGACAACCGCTTCAACGAGTTTAAGCATCGCGTTAATGCTGGCCCTTTGGTTGCTGTTCCTTTTAAGTATGACACTGGCGCACAGCCAGGAGATACTTTGTTCTTCCATCACCTAGTAGTGCTTAATGAGGGTCAAGTGCTTACTGGCCACGAAGATCATTACCTCGTAAGGTATTGTGATCCAAGCATTTCGGTGATAAACAATCAAGCTATTGCTTACAAATCAAAAGATACTGGCGAGGTGCATCCTCTTGGAGGGTGGGTCGTGCTTTCGCCTTTCGATGAAGAGCAAGAGCCCGAGTCGGAGGTCATCGAGGTCGTCAAACTCAAGGAGGACCCCGTTACAAAGGGGGTAGTATCATTTGAGTCTGAGAAGACCAAAGAGCTTGGCCTTGAGGTCGGAGACGTAGTTGGCTTCAAAAAGAACATGGATTACCGATTCAAAATCGACGATGTGGAGTACTACAGGGTTGATTACACAGATATCTACTATGTCGAGGAAGAAGTTTACAACGGTTGAGGCCGCCACGCGCCTAATGGCGTCTATGGAGGTGGCCATCAACAATATGATCGACGAGGTTAAAAAGCCAGTTGATCCAGAGGCTGGAGGCGCTGCCAGAAAAGCAGAGCTTCAGTCAATCAAACAAACAGCTACAGACTGCAAGGAGCTAATTGTTGAAAGACAGCGATTAGAGCAAATGATCAAAGACATTAGTACTAATGGATCAATCGAAGAAGCAAGAGACTACAGCGGAGGTTTCGCTGAAAGATTCTCTAAGTGATTGGAAAAAGATAGTATGGCAGTACAACAGAACAGACTTTAAGTTTTGGGAGGACTCCTGGAACGATGAGTTTGAGGACTAACCGCGAGTATCCCCTCAAGCTTATACCTTGTAGAAAGGGTAACTGGTCACATGTGGGTTCAAGTCCCACCTCGCGGACAAATTAAAAACAATGGCAAAACAAGCGTCAACTTACGTTCAGAAAAAAAGAATCAAGAGAGCCGATGTCCACTCCAAGACTAAGCACTCCAATAACAAGTCCTCTAAGCACTACTCTAAGAAGTACAGAGGTCAAGGCAGATAATCGTATATTTGTCTTGTGAAGAAGCGCGACTACAAAAAGGAATACAGGAAGTACGGGAAGTCTCGTGCGGCCAAGAAGTATCGCGCTGCCCTCAATAAATACAATAGAAAGAAAAAGACTTATGGGAATCGGGACGGCAAGGATGCCGCTCACTCTGGGTCAAAAATTAAAGGGTTTTTGAAAGCAAGCATTAACAGAGCCAACAACAGGCCGAAGAAGCGGAACAGCAAGGGCTAAGGCATGCGCCTGTAGCTCAGTTGGATAGAGCATCTGCCTTCTAAGCAGACGGTCACAGGTTCGAATCCTGTCAGGCGTACAATACAATTCACTATCATCATGGCTGATTACATCTGCAACTGCGAGGACAAGCACGAAGAGTCCAAAAGCGGAGTCTCCATCAAGTTTGGAAACGATGGAGCATATCACGACATTAAGTGTCCATGTGGCAAGTACATGGAACTGAAAAACCCAAAGTCAGGCGCCCCTAGCTTTAGAAGCAACAGGTATGGCCAAGTCTACTGATGTTGAGGACTTTGTCGCAATTTGCCCCAACGGTACGAAAGGAGAAATTGTTCGAATCGGTGGGCTGGACATTGCACTTCCCGCTCAGCCTCCCAAAACGAAAATTGCGGGATATGGAAAGCCAAACCACCTGCAGCTGTGGGAAAGGGTTCCTATGCCTGAGGAAATGCTTCGGATTAAGAGTATGGATGAGTGGGCCGAGATGCCCAGGCCCTTTAGAGAAAAGTTTCGTCCGTATGTCGAGGAGGAGTTTCGCCGTCGGCGTGAAGGCTTTTGGTTCTATAACGACGGTGTCCCTACATATATTACGGGCAGGCATTACATGATGCTTCAATGGACCCGAATGGATATCGGGTATCCAGACTACTTAGAGTTTCAAAGAGAAATTTTCGTACATTTGTCTGCGTGTGAGGCGGACCCCCGATGTATCGGGCAGCTGTATACTAAATGTAGGCGGAGTGGATATACCAATATCTGCTCTGCTGTGCTTCTAGACGAAGCCACACAAGTCAAAGACAAGCTCTTGGGGATACAGTCAAAGACTGGTAAGGACGCCCAAGAGAATATATTCATGAAGAAGGTCGTGCAGATGTTCAGGCACTACCCCTTCTTCTTCAAACCTATTCAGGATGGAACGACCAATCCGCGCATGGAGCTGGCTTTTCGCGAGCCGTCTAAGAGAATCACGAAGAACAATAAGACTACGCAGACGGGCGAGGCTCTTAATACGGTCATAAACTGGAAGAACACTACCAACAACGCCTATGATGGAGAAAAGCTACATTTGCTCTATCTGGACGAAGCTGGTAAATGGGAAAGACCTACAGACATAAGGGACGCCTGGAGGATTCAACGGACTTGTTTGATCGTCGGGCGAAAAATTGTCGGAAAAGCAATGGTGGGAAGCACCGTCAATCCGATGGACAAAGGAGGAAAAGAGTACAAAGACCTTTGGAGGGATTCAGACCCAGACGAAAGGAACAAGAATGGGAGGACTAGATCAGGACTCTACCGACTCTTTATTCCCGCTGATATGGCGCTGGAGGGCTTTTTTGACAAGCACGGGAGGGCCGTACACGAAGACCCTGAATCTCCTGTTGAGGGCATTGATGGTGTAGATGTTGAGCTCGGAGCCCGTACTTATCTCAAAAATGAAAGAGAGGCTCTGAAGCATGATGCCTCTGAGATGAATGAAATTGTCAGGCAGTTTCCCTTTACCACAGACGAGGCATTTAGGGATAGTATTGAAGGGAGCCTTTTTAATGTCGGTAAAATTTACGAGCAAGTCCAGTACAACGACGAGTTGTTTCCAAATCCTGTCGTCGTCGGAAATTTCGTTTGGAAGAACGGAGAGAAAGATACAGAGGTTGTATTTGCTCCAGATCCGAACGGTAGATTTCATGTTGCTTGGATGCCTCCTCCAGAGGTGAGAAATCAAAAGAAGTTTTTACGAAACAAGCGCGTTGCACCCAATGCAGAGCTGGGGGTAGGCGGGGTTGACTCCTACGACCTTGACGCCACCGTCGACGGACGGGGGTCGAAAGGAGCGCTACACCTGTACAATAAGTTTCACATGGAGCATCCATCGAACATGTTCGTGCTGGAGTATGCGTCCCGTCCACCTTTGGCTAAAATCTTTTACGAGGATGTGTTAAAGGCTGCCGTGTTTTATGGGTATCCAATACTCATAGAAAACAACAAGTATGGCATCGCAAGATACTTTGAATCAAGGGGTTACGATGGGTACCTTATGGACAGACCCAGACACCTAATGTCTACCTCTGCGAAGGTGAACGTAAAGACAAAGGGAATTCCTTCCAACTCTCAAGATGTCATTCAAGCTCATGCTCATGCTATTGAGGCATACGTGCATGACCACGTGGGCGCGAATCACGAAACTGGTGAAATTGGAAAGATGTATTTTAACAGAACCCTAGAGGACTGGATTGGATACAAAATTGACAACAGAACCAAGTTTGACCTGACGATTAGCTCTGGGCTTTGTCTGCTTGCTGCTCAAAAGGTTAAGTCAAAAAAGAAAGTGTCTGATTTTAAGGAGTCTAAGTTTTTCAGAAGGTATAAGCATAATTAACGTCATCGGCACATTTACTATATTTGCAAAAATGTATACCCACAAAGATGTACGGCAGCTCAACTAAAGCGTCCAAGTCCTTTCCCAACCCCCTAGCGTCGCAAGAAGAAAAGCTTGTTCAGGAGTATGGGATGGCCTACGCAAAAGCGATAGAGGCGCAGTGGAATGGATCTTCTCCAGACGACTCTGCCATCAATAGGAGAAATAGGGAGTTTCACAGAAACAGAAAGTACGCTAACGGTACGCAGGATGTCGATATTTACAAAAGACTTCTAAACAATCTAGACCCGAACAACAACGACGGAACCCTGTTGAACATGGACTTTAGTCCCGTTCCAGTTCTGCCTAAGTTTGCTAGAATTGTTACAAATAAGGTTCTCTCTAGGGACATGTACCCAAACGTAGAGGCCGTCGACCCTCTTTCTACATCTTTTAGGGACAAGGAAAAAAAGAAGATTGAGATGCTTGTTAAGAACAGGCAGCTTCTCGTAGATCTCAAAAAAGCCCACGGAATCGTTGTCAACGAAGATCCAGACAGCATTCCAGAAACCCTGGAAGAGGCTGAAATTTTTCTCGGGACAAACGTAAAGCTTGACGCGGAGGTTGCGGCTCAGCTTGCAACACAGGCTACGCTTACTTGGAATAAGTTCAACGAAACAACATTTAGAAGGGCCGTTGGAGACCTGGTTTCCTGTGGCATGTGTGTTGTAAAAAGATTGAACGATCCGTCATACGGGATTTCCATTGACTACATCGACCCCAAGGACTTTGTTCACAGCTACACAGAAGACCCAAACTTCGGCGACATAAGCTACGCTGGTGCTGTTAGAAGAATATCCATTTCGGAACTTAAGAGGCTTGCTGGGGAAAAGCTTACAGAGGAGCAGATTGAAAAAATTGCAGAAAAGTCTGCATCCAAATACGGCAATGATTCATCTTCACTTAGAAGAACGCATTACGACAATCAGGCCAGAAGAACGGTTTATGGGTACGACGAGTACATTGTTGAAATCCTCGACTTCGAGTTTTTGTCTACGGACAAAATGTACTTTGAGGAAAAAGAAAACAAGTTTGGAAACGTTGGCTTTTACGTAAAAGGATACAACTACAAGGAAAGAAAGGGTGGCGTATACGAAAGAAAGCCCCACTGCCTTGAGATTACAAATGTGTACGGTGGTATTTATGTGATGGGATGCGGTTATCTTTTTGATTACGGCATCAAGACTAACATGCCCCGCAACATGCACGACCTCAGCAGAACGCGGATGTCTTACTCCGCTGTTGCGACGAACCTTGACGACATGGTTCCGAAGTCAATGATCGGAAGCACGAAGGGATTTGCTGACATGCTTCAGCTTACTCACCTCAAAATTCAACAGGCCATTGCTAAAGCAAAGCCAGACGGGTTGATCATTGATATTGAGGGGCTGGAAAATGTACAGCTAGGCAAGGGCGGAGAGCTCCAGCCACTAGAGTTGCACGACATCTACGAACAGACTGGTGTCTTCTATTACAGAAGCAAGAACCCAGAGGGAGGATTTCAAAACCCACCGATTAGAGAAATCGGAAACAGCATCCGAAACATCAATGAGCTGATTAACCTGTACAATCACTACATGCGAATGATCAGGGATGTTACGGGTGTTAACGAGGCCATGGACGCATCTACCCCTAAGGGTGATGCTTTGGTTGGCGTTCGAGAGCAGGCTATTGCCGCAGGAAATAACGCTATTTACGACATCACAAATGCCTCTGTTGTTTTGTTTCAGAGTGTGTGCGAAGACATTGTAAAATGCCTTCAGGTGTTGCCAAAAGAGTCTGTTATTTTTGAAGCGTACTCTAACGCGGTCGGAAAGTCAAATATGGGTGTTCTTTCTTCTTTTGAAAACCTCCCTATGTTTAACTTCGGGGTCACCGTCACCAAAAATATGGACGACAGAGAAAGACAGTTCCTTGAGCAGTCTATTCAGATGTCGCTTCAGCAGCAGGCTATTGATCTTGAAGACGCAATGGCTGTCAGGGAGCTTAAGGATGTAGAGCAGGCGGAAAGACTTTTGTCTCTTAGGCGCACCAAGAAGCAGCAAAGACAGATGCAGATGTCTCAACAGAACTCTCAGATGCAGGCTCAGCAGGCACAACAGGCCGCTCAACAAGCCTCTCAGTCTAGGCAACAGGAGCTTCAGATGGAGTCACAGATTGAGATGCAAAAGATTCAGGCTAAGGCTCAAGCTGACATTCAGGTTGCTCAAGCCCTACACGAGTTTAAGAAGGAGATTGAGATGATTAAGGCTCAGGCTACACTTGGATTTAAAACTGATGATCAGGAGTTTAAGCAAAAGATTGAGGTCCTTAAGGAGGACAGAAAGGATGAAAGGGTAGACAAGCAGGCCGTGGCCCAGTCTAAGCTCATGAGCCAGAGAAAAGATCGGCGAGGAGAACTTGCACAAGACAATACAAAAGAGATAATTAGAAACCTTACCCAGGATGGCAACAGAACTTAACCTAGACACTTCAGAAGAAATCAATGTTGTCGTCAAGCGCGGCGACAGTCTCAGCTTTGACATTACCGTCAAGGATACAGCTGGATCTGCAGTTGATCTTACTGTTTACAGTTTTGACATGGACGTAAGGACGAGCACAAATCCAAACAGCAGGGCCGATGTAGTTCTATCTACCGCTGTTGGGGGTAGAAACAAGCTTTTGGCGTCTGTGACTGGAGCAGGAGATGGTACTCTTACCGTTTCCGCATCAAGGGAGGCCATGCAGAACATAGCCCCTGGAACGTACATTTACGACATTGCTGCAAATCACAACACCAACTCCACTACCGAAACATTCTTTTTTGGGACGTTTACCGTAAACGAAGACGTAACGCCAAATAGGTAATGTCTATAAGTATTACAGAACCCACTAGAAAAAACGTTTCGGCTCAATTTGAGGCGCAAGCGTCAACCGAGGTGTCTTCAACTGTGGGCGGTCAGTCTGTAAAGTTTACTATCAGCAGACCCAACAAGTTTAAGACTCCCACTGTATCTAACGCTCAGGAGCTTGACGACATATTGAGCACCGCTTTGATAGATTTCAGGTCTGACGGAACACCTGGCTTCACTTCTGGTGAAGATGTGACTTCTTGGACCAACAATGGAACTGGGGGGTCTGCATACGATGCCATCGACGTTCGAAACGTAGTCCAAGAGAACGCAACCCCACTCCCAACTGTTTCTAATCCCCCGACGTTTGAAATTTCTGGGCATCCGTTTTCTACGCACGGTGCTCTAAAATTTGACAGCGTATCTACAGGAAAGTCTCCTGACAGTGATTCCTTAAGGCTCACTACGCCGTTTACCCAAACCGACTCTTTTGTTTTGTTTTTGGTTACGCACGAGGCTTCACAGACCAGCGGAAATAGCAGGGGCATGGCTGGAACTCCGTTTTGCTTTCTTCACGATGAGACGGTGGGGACTGATATTCAGCAAGATCGTGCCGCAAAGTCAGCCTTAGTTCTTAACACCAACAACCCATCTACTGGGTTTCCAAGAGTTTATCTTGATGCAGAGGACACATCAACAACACCGTCCTCCGATGGAAATTACGCCTTTAGCTACGGAGCGCTAACCGACTCTAGATTTACTGGAGGCAAGCTTGTCCCCGACGTTACTGAGGCTTTTGTTGTTCGGGTAGACAAGGACAGAGTGGCCCACCTTTACAACTCTAAAGCTCTGGGCTTTATTGACCCAAGTGAAACCAATCCCGTAACGGCGGCTTTTTCTCAATCTGGCCCTCTTGGGGCTTTAACGAGCTGGAGCTGGGAGGCCATAGGTCTTCACGGTCAGCATGTGTGGGGTCATTCGGCTGGATCTGGAGTTTACACTAACTACATTGCGACCATTGGAGCCTTCGATACAGACATTGGAGATCAGCAGTGCAGAGCCCTTGCAAGGCTTCTCGCCGAGAAATATCAAATTTCTTAAATTTGTCTCATGCACTGTATGAAAAACAATAATGCGTCTAGCACTCCTCGAACCGCAAAGAAGGGCGTAAAGCTTAAAATGGGTAAGCACAAGTCTCGCACTGGTGGCTTGACCAAGGCTGGCCGTGAAAAATACAACAGAGAAACGGGCTCTAACCTCAAGGCTCCACAGCCAGGCGGAGGACCTCGCAAACGCTCGTTCTGCGCCAGAATGAAAGGCGTAAAAGGTCCTATGAGAAAAAACGGTAAGCCTACACGCAAGGCCCTTGCCCTTAGAAAGTGGAAGTGCTAATGAAAACGGTAAAGGGAAAAAAAACAAAGAATTTCACCGTCTCAAGCAAGACGATGACTGTTGACCCCCCAAAAGGTTATCACTGGATGGAGGAGGGTGGTAGATACTACCTTATGGCTGGCGATTACAAACCGCATCCTGGAGCTGTAGCTAAAGCTAAGTTCAAGATGGCAAATCACGCTAAGTCATGAAGGTAATGAAGAAGGGGGGCACCAACAAGGATGCCTGCTACCATAAGGTAAAGCGCAGATACAAAGTGTGGCCATCGGCCTACGCCTCTGGCGCCGTGGCCAAGTGCCGCAAAGTCGGTGCTAAGAACTGGGGCAACAAGAGCAAAAAGAAGTAATGGCGGTCAGGAAAACAGCAAAGGGGCTTGCCCTCAAGCGCTGGTTCAAGGAAGACTGGCGTACACCACGCGGCAAAAAAGGATATAGCGGAAGCGACAGAACCTTTCGCCCCACAAAAAGAGTTTCTTCTAAAACACCCTCTACATGGTCTGAGTTGACCCCTGCTCAAAAAGCTAGGGCAGCAAAGGAAAAGAAGACAAAAGGCAGGGTGTCAAGGTATAAGCCGAAGCTTAGAAAGAAGAAAAAGAAATAACACTTATATTTGCAAAAACTACCAAACAAAAATGGCAACTACAACTGCAACTATTACGCTCTCTAGCTCAGATCTGACTGGCGATGCGTTGTCTCTTTCAACCTCGGCTACGCTGACCAAGGCTGACTCTGTAACTGGTCTCGATCAGACCACAGGCGTTTCTCGTAAAATCTTTACCGCAACATCACTCGTTAACATTTTCGAGGGCAGCGAATACACGGCTGCAAAGGCTCACAAGATTTACATGAGAAACCCAAGCACTGTGGCTACAGAGTTCTTCACCGTTTCTATCGGTGACAGCGGAGGAACTCCTGAGGAGATCGGAAGACTTTACGCTGGAGACTGGATGTTCCTTCCCTGGAGTGCTCACGATGCCGCTAACGACATCTGCATCACTCCTAGCGTTGCAACCGCTATGACCCTTGAGTACTTGCTCATCTTCGAAGCCTAATGGGTACAGTAAGAGCAAATATCAGGGTTAGCTCTTCTGACGTTCTCGCCACTGCTGTAGACATTGCTTCAAGCGTGTCTCTTAGCGCAGACAGCGGAAATGTTCAGAGAGTTAAAATTGTTGCCACCTCTGCAGGTGGTACTGCTCAAATTATTCATAAGGCAAACGAAAAGCTAAACAGAGCGTATCTGTACGTGAAAAACCTTGGGGGTGAAGCCGAAAAGTACGCATACGTGTACGCTGAAACCTCCAATGACGACCCAGTGCTTGCGAAGCTCGCAGGCGGTGAGTTTTGTTTTATGCCTGTAGATCCATCTGTAGAACTTAAGGTTTACGGAACTGATGTAGATCAGATTGTTGAGTATGCAGTGTTTGGTCTGGATAGCTCAGCAGTTAGATACTCATAATTCATAAGACATGGCAAAACTTACAAATACAGGAACGTTCAACAATGCTTCCTTCGGGCAGTATGGCGGAGAGCTCAAGAGCGGAAACGGAGCAGTCACCATTCCTTCAGGGGAGGTCGTTATTGCCGTAACCTCTCTTCACGACGACACTCAGGTTGGAAACTGTGACACTGGATTTCCTCAGTATGGCACAAATACAATACCAAAGGGAATTACAGTGTATGGAAGATGGAGCTCTCTTACACTTGCGGGAGGCTCAAACGCGAAGGCGGTTTGCTACTTCGCCCCAGCAGGATAATAAAACAAACAATTTAATTTATGGAAAACGAAAACGTTACTACCGAAGCTCCTCAGGTGGAGCAACCACAAGCGGAACAACCTCAAGTTGAAGCTCCCCAGGAGTCTCAGCCAGAAGTACAGTTCTTTGACAACGCGGAAGACTTTGCTCAGTCTATGCAGCAGCCTCAGGACCAGCCTGAGCAGCCACAGGAAACACCATACGTAGACCCTGAGGCCGCACCTGCTCAACCGACTCCACAGCAAGAGCAGCCGCAATACACGAATCAACAAGTCGAAGAGGCTATGTTTGGATATCTCAGCGAGCGGCTGGGAAAGGACATTAAATCTTTCGACGACTTGACATATACGGAGCAACAAGAAGCTCCACAACTGGACGAGAGAGTTCAGAAGATTGCCCAGTTCGTTCAAGACACTGGAAGATCTCCTGAGGACTACCTTGCTTATCAGCGTCTAGATCCAGCCAACATGGACGACATGGGTGTCGTCATGATTAACTCGGCGATGGATTACCCTAATCTTTCTAACGATGAGATTAGAATGCTGGTAAATAGCAAGTACAAGCTTGATACTGAGGTTTACTCAGAGCAAGAGGTCTCGCTCTCAAAGCTCCAGCTGAAGGTAGACGCTCAAAAGGCGCGTGACAGCATCAGTGATATTCGGGAAACGTACCGAGCACCACAACAGCAGTCTGCACCTGAAGAGGAAACCTTCATCGACGACGAATGGTTGGCGAACATGCGACGCGAAACATCCGCGCTTACGGGATTGGAATTCGATCTCGGCAACGGAAACAGTTTCCAGTTCGGATTGGACGACAACTATCGGAATCAACTTATTCAGAAGAATGCTCAACTTGAGGATTACTTCGACCCTTACGTCAGTGAAGACGGTGCATGGGATTACGACAAGCTCAATTCACACAGAGCTGTAGTGGACAACATCGACAAGATTGTTTCTAACGCATACCGACAAGGTATTAGTGACGGTCAGAAGAACGTTGTTTCTAAGGTCGCTAATTCTAGCGTTCAGTCTCCACAGACAAACCCAAATCAAAACCCCGTTGACCCAGTAAACGAGCAGCTTAAGGGCCTCGTTAGCAATGCGGGTAACGGACTTTCTTTCAAACCTAGAATCTAAAAATTATGTCTTTAAATAACGTAATTGACGGTGGTTCAGTAAACAGTGGTACTGGTTTATTTACCCCTGGAGACAACGCCCTCGTCACAAACAACTCGACCGTAGCCCCATCGGGTGCGCTCGACCCTTCTAAGTATTCAACAATCGGCACCCTTGTAGGTGAATACGCAAAGCCCGATGTTCGTGAGCAACTCATTCAGACTTACGGCGATCAAGGTATCACTGGCTTCTTGAAGCTGACTGGTGCTATCAACGCTGCAGCTACTCAGGATGAAGTTACTTACTTCGAAGAAGCTCGTCGTCACAAGAAGCACGCCTACACTGGCACCGTAGTTGCAAACAGCTCAAGTAGTGGTGGTAACGACTCTGTTACTTTGACTGGCGTTACTGACCTCCAAAAGAATGATGTCGTTTTGGACACTCGTTCTGGAGTTGTGGGTGTCGTTCTTTCTGGTGGTATCTCCAGCACTGGTGCAGCCGCCACGAGCGTCGTGGTCGGTCGTCTCGACGGTGCTACCGCTGACATCACAGCCACTGGTTTCCTCAACAGCGCAGGTGAAGTAATTCACATCGGTAACCTGTACGGTCAGGGAACTGAGCAGCCTTTTGCTTACCAGGAGCCAGGATTGGTCAAGCGTATCAACCCATTCATGATCATCAAGGACCGCTTTGAGGTTACTGGTTCAGCCGCAACCAACATCGGCTACGTGAACCTCGGTAACGGCGACTACAGATGGTACATGAAGGGTGAGCAAGACACTCGCGCTCGCTTCGAGGACAGAAGAGAGATGATGATGTTGTTTGCCACAAACATGGACGCTGATGGTACTGACAAGGTTGAGATTCAGTCTGTGGCTGGTATGGATGGTGTAAACGGTTCCGAAGGTTACTTCGCTGCTATTGCGGACAGAGGTATCACTAAGAGCGGTTTGTCTACCTCTCCTTTCTCAGCTATGTCTGACATCGACGACATCATCAAGGAGTTGGACAAGGAGGGAGCTCCTGCTGAGTACGCTATGTACCTCAACAGAGCTCAGGACTTGGCCATCGACGACCTGCTCGCAAACGGTATCGCCACTCAGGTGACTGCTGGTTTGAGCGGTCAGTTCGGTGCTTTCAACAACTCTGCAGATATGGCAGTGCAGCTCGGATTTAAGAGCTTTACTCGCGGTGGTTACACTTTCCACAAGCACGACTGGAAGCTGTTGAACGACCCAACTTTGATGGGTGCATCATCTGTTTACCAAGGCGCTATGGTTCCAATGACGCAAGTCGTTGATCCTAAGTCTGGTATCAAGTCTCCTGCTTTGGAAATGAACTACAAGGCAGCTAACGGCTACAGCCGTGAAATGGAGCACTGGGTGACTGGTGGTGGTGTTCTCGGATTCAACAATAACGGAGATACTGGTAAGGATTCGGCAACGTTCCACTACCGCTCTGAGATTAACTTGATCACGAGAGCTGCAAACCAGCACGTTGCGCTCAAGGGATAATTAACCTGAAGTAATGAGTGAGGGCCTTCGGGCCCTCGCTCTGATCTTCATAATCTTTGAATTATGGCAGTTAGCAAAAATGTTTTTCCTATAGTTCTTGATGCTGCTCCAGTCACAAGAACTAACGCCGACTCATCTAACATTGACATCACTACAAGCGTTACCTATATTGCACAGGCATCGGGTGGCGCTTTAACCCCAACCCTCCCTAACGGAACGGTTGACGGGCAGTTTATGAGCATTGTGGCTACAGATGCGGACGGCACAAACAAAACAACAATTACGGTTACTACACCAAGGTCTGGACATTTTAACACTATTCTCATCAACAACACTAATGAGGGTGTAAATCTTGTTTGGCACCCTGATGGATGGATGATTGTCAACGCCCTTGGAGGCGTGACATTGTCTACGGTCTAATGATCTAAACAGGTAACTGAGGGGGAGGAAACGGCCTCCCTCTCTTTTACTATCTTTGCAGGGTGAAGCAATTTCTATTCATCAAGACAGCTACAGACGTAGTAGCTTTGCCCGCCTCTGCTCTTCTAAGAACAGAGTACACATCTGACACTTCTGTCAGCTTGTTTTTTAAGACAACTAAATCTGGAAAGGACGCTACTGCCGTGGTTGTCCTTTCTGTCACTTCAGGCAAAGCAGGCGACGTAATAAACAGAATAATCGGTACCACCGCATCTACAAGCAGGTCCGTTCTTGTTTACGATGATGTAAATGATGACTTTTCTGTGTTTGACGTTACGGGAATTTCCTCAATTACGACAACAGCAGACCCTAGCTCCACCGCAGGGGCAACAGGACCAACGGGGCCAACAGGACCAACGGGGTCAACGGGTTCCACGGGACCAGCAGGCCCCACCTACGGGGCTATTTCCTGTGGATTCTTTGATGACATAGGAACTAGCATTCACTATCTTCCTCTTAACGGGGCTCCAACTGAACAGCCCTCAGATGCTAACTCGTACACAGACTGGGTTTGTCCCTGCAACATTGTTGTTAAAAGCGTTCAACTAAGAGGAAGTAGCTTTACTTCTAGTGGCAACCTTACCCTTACAGTAGAGAAAGACCCTATTGGAAGTGGTGCGGACACAGATGTAGAGTCAGAAACGGTAGCTGTGACGGGTTCAGACGATCAAGATGTAGTACACTTCTTGTTTGATAACGCACCCGTAAGCGTGGGGGAAAGACTTAAAATAAAGATTCAAGCAGACGCTGATCTAAGTGGCAACCAAAACTGGTTTGCTGTTGTCGTGTACGAAGCTGATTGGGATACTAGGTACACTCAGTCAAGCGGTATAATCACTTCCTGACTTTTTGCTATATTTGCAATAAGTTTTTAATTCTAATTCAATGTCACAAACAACTAGACGGGCTCCTGGGCGCCCCAAAAAAGCTCAGACAGAGGCTAATGCTATCCCAGCAACACCGCCTCCAACCAAGAAAAAGGCTTCTATTAAAAGGAGCAAGCCAGACCCCCACATTGCCCGTGTTTACGAAATTCCAAGAGGGGGCGGGGTAGCGTTTATGATCCCTCAGAGCGGAGTTACCGTATATGACAAGGAAAGCGACGTGGTTCGGGAAATTAGGTATTGCCCAAATGAACCTTCAATTTGGGTTGACGAGCAAAGCCCTAATGCAAAAAGAGAGTCTATCGTGTTTACAGAAGGTAGGCTCATAGTTCCCAGGGAAAAGCCAAACCTAAGAATGTTTTTGGAGGCTCATCCTGACAACATAAATAACGGGGGCGCTGTGTTTAAGGCTCTTGATGAGGCTGCAACTGCTGAAAGCAAGCTTAACGAGGAGATGAATCAGTTTGAAGCCATTTCGATGATTAAAAATTCTGAGGTTGAAGATCTTCTCGCAGTAGCAATTTTCTTTAAGGTTGACATCAACAGAAAAATGAGTGAGGTTAAATATGACCTTTTGCAGATAGCTAAGAAGTCCCCATCGAGGTTTGTAAAATCATTTGATGATCCGTCTGTAAAAATGAAGGTTCTTTTGAGGCAGGCAAAAGACTATCAAATTATCTCAATAAAACCCGATGCTGTTCGGTGGTTTGATTCTAACACTATCATCGTTTCAGTTCCTCACGGTCAAGACGCAGAGGATATTGCGGTAAGATTCCTGCTTACTGAAAAAGGAGCGTCAGTAGTCGAAGAGATTGAGAAACAACTCGGGCTCTAAGACCGATTCTATACCAAAACGAAGGGCCAGCGCTATGCTGGCCTTTTTCGTATATTTGCTCAAATATCTAAGAATGATTAGTATAGCCTCTGTATACAGAACTTTAAAGAGTTTGGCCAACGAGGAGCAAAAGGGTTTTATCACGCCTTACTCTTTCAATGATTTTGCTCAGACGGCACAAATGAATGTCTACAACGAGATATTGGCCAAGGAGTTAATGTCCTCTTCTGTGTCCAGATCTCAGAGGGATTCATCCTTTAGGGAAAGGTCAAAGCAGCACGTTGATTATTTTGACACAGAATACGTGGCCACCTGTGGGGTTGGAGGTCTTTTTGATCTTCCTTCTAACTGCAACTATGTTGCGTATATATCTTACGGTCAAAACGCCTCGAACTACTTTAACCCACCCACTTCGTCTTTTAAAGAGGTTGAAATAGAGTATGACATAAAAAGATTCAATCTTTTAAGACAGAGCAGTATTTCTGGCATGAATCATCTTTCAGACACAAACTCTATTATGATGGTTGCCTATGTTTCTGGCGAAAGGGTTCATATTGCAGGTGCTGCGTCAGGCACAACGTGCCTTGTCAAGTACACAAGAACCCCAGGATCAATTAGTTATTCTGGAAGCAAGACTGAAGCTCAGCCAGCTATTTCATTTTTATCTTCTTCAGATGATGCGGCTCTTACGACATACGAAATTAACGACTCTTCAAGCTTTAACTTTGACTTGCCGCCTTCTTTTCACTCAGAGGTAGTAAACGAAATGGCAAAGCTTATTGGGGTTCAGCTAGAAGAGACTGGAGTTTACTCGTATGGGGTCTCTGAAGAAACATCAAAGGAGGCAGTAAAAAATAACTAATGGCTAGAAACTACGTAACCTTAGACAACCTAGCAACCGACTTTTTGCTTTCTGTTCAGGAGGATGACTACACGTCAAACGTGTCTAAACCCTTGATTCTGAACTACTTAAAAAGAGCTATAAGAGAAATGGAGTTTGACATTCACAAAAGAGTGAAGTCAACAAAAATCCCAGTAGATTCTACAAACAACACAATCAATTTGCCTGCCGACTATGTAGACGTGGTAAAGCTGGGCGTTGTGGGTGGTGATGGGTTGGTGTATGTTTTCGGCGAAAACAAAAACGTAAACTACTCGATGGCCGCAGCTGGAACTACGGCTGCGCCAGAGCAGGGAACTACCGATTCAAAATCATCCACAGCAGGGTTTAGCGGGGGAACTAATGATGCAGAAGATCTTGACCACTACGTGTTTAACAACTACCTTCTTGACGGAAACTATGGTCAACTTTACGGAATCGGCGGAGGGCAAAGATACGGGGAGTATAGGATTAACCTAGATCAAAACAGAATTGAAATAGATACTTCTAGTGGGTACAGCGAGGTTGTTCTTGAGTACATTTCTGATCCAGCTCTTGATACAAATCCAACCGTTCACATTTACGCAGAGGAAGCGGTTAGGGCTTTTGCTTACTACAAGCTTATCGAAAGAAAGTCTAGTGTACCTGCGGGTGAAAAGGCAAGGGCTAGGAAGGAGGCGTATAACGAAATGAGAAAAGCCAAGTCAAGACTTTCAACCTTTACCAAGGAAGAGGCCCTTCGGGTCATTAGAAAGAACTTTAAGCAAAGTCCTAAGTTATGATCGGAAAGATTTTTCCAAGAAAGCTTAACAAGGAGTCTGATGCCTCTTTAATTAAGCCAGACGAGATGTTGGACGCTCTTAACGTCCTCGCAAGCGGAAGTGAAGGAAATGATGCAAGTGTTGTAAAAAAAGCTCACGGAAACCAAGAGGCTTCCGTAAATGATTCGTTAAACACATTTAGCCTTTTTAACAATCTTCCTGCTTCTGAGGATGTCGTTGGTCACGTAGTCGATGATTCTTCAAACAGGATATACTACTTTACAAAGGGCCCCAGTACGAACTCTGTGTACATGGCCGAGAAGTTTTCAGAGGAAGACATTAAGGTTACGCTTTTGCTTCGAGACGCTGATCTCGGATTTGAGAAATATGTTGCAGCCGATATTATAAAAACACCTAAAAAAACTATTCAGTCTCTTTTTCTAGATGGAAATGTTTCTGGGGAGGCTGGAGATAGCACGTCTATTTTCGATTTTGAGGCGGATGATTCCACCACAGAGATTATTGAAAACCAAACGGCACTTATAGTAAGTACTGCTCCTCAGCTTTTTACAAATCCCATTTACGACGGATCGGCTAAAACTTTTTTTGGTCAAATGGCCATCAAAAACCTTGGCGATGAGTCTGGTCAAGTAAATCTATCTTACTCACACGATTCAGGCGCTATTGAAAATTACACTTTTTCTTACGACATTTCTGGATCTGATTCTGCAAACGTGCAGGTTGGAGGTGGCGCCACAGTTATTGTCAACTTCAGAGTTGAACTCAATGAAAACATAGCTGAAGAAGACTCTACGTATGGGTTTAACATTTTTGTAGAGGAGGTACCAACACCGTACACCCAGACGCCCTTAGACGTTAGCTACTTAAGGTCTATTAGCCTTGAGTTCGTTCTTCCAGCATATCCCTTAGACATAAAGGTTACGCCAGTTATTTCGGGCGTCGGCGCGATTGATGGCGATGATGCAAATTTTGTGACACTGGTCGCCAGTCAGGGAGTTCAGGGGGAAATAGGGGGAATCGCTTGCCCAGAGTCCAACTTTGCTCAATACTTTGGTATTTTACAAGTAGAGGTCACCCTTGACAACCCCCCATCGGAGTCTCTTTACTTTCTTCCTCCGATGAGCATTAGGGCGTCTATGATTGGTGGGACGGACGGAAATTATACTGGTTCAAATCAAGGGTTTTTCCAAACAGTTAGCGACATATACGCCAATGAAGCCCCCTTGATGATAATTGAGTTTCCTTTAACCGCTGAGCTCTTTGATGGGGGCAACACGGCTTTGGTTCAGATACCTTTTGGAAAAAGCTGGGACTCCTCAAGTGGATTCGAGGGGGAGGTTATCACAGGGCAAATGTCTTTTGCCGTTAAAAACGAAGAAACTGGACAAACTTTTGGAATGCTTGTTCCTGATGGATATGGTGGGTCTGTATCAACTGACGACTCTCCACACGGCTGGATGAGGTCACTGGTAGACTACGACTATACAATAGCAAATGTACCTACCCCACCCAGTGTTTCTGCAACGAGCGGCCTTAACGAATTTATAAACATCCCTTCCCGATCTTACAGTGTGATTGAGGATGCCCAAAAAGGCGGTGGCTTTAAATATGTGGACTTTAACGTTGTAAATACTGGGGAGTCAGACGGCTACTTTAACGTTTCTATAGATCCCTTTAAAAGTGTTCATCAGGAACTAAGGGAAATTATTGCTGCGACGGGTGCCTTTGGGACGGTTTACAACGCTATGAATTACGTCTTTGAGTCACTATACGACGCCATAACCATTGAAATAACAACTCCAAATGGAACAACCTCTGGGCTAAAGCCCTCATTTAGAACTAGTTTTTCTGACAACCTGGACCCAAGTGGCGAGACCAATCAGCCTTTTGATTTTTTCGACTTTATAGACAACGCCCCTTCAACCGCAAACGTATCCTTTACCTTCCATGCCACTGAAGCCGAGCAGCACCAAGTCCTCCTTGGGCCAGGAGAAACGGCCACTGTCAGAATAACTGTTTCTAATCTTTCGATGGAAACGTACCCCAAAATTTCTCTTCCAGTTAATTCACAATATGCTGGTTACAGTGAGTTTAAGGGCGTGTTTGGAAGCTGGAATGTCGGCACTTCCGATTTTATAAGTGGCGAAACGGGGGCTCAACATGGGCTAATAGTGTACCCAAAAAACGGCTCTTACAGCTATCCTTTTGCAAATTACGACAGGCTGAAAGCGTCCTGGGCTAGAGACCCATTTTCTAGCGCTTTTAGTTTTGCGCAAGACTTGGCTGCGCTAGGCCAGGGGGTCGCAGAAAGTTATGGTATAAACATCCTCGCCAGCCCACTGCTTTCAAGCGTAATGAGTGAAGTTTACATTAGAACCACTCCCACTCAGGGCGATGGTTTTGCAGGAGAGGTCATCAATGGCGCTGGTAAGTTTTATGTTGGCACAGACTCTCCCACCGAAGGAGAGATTATCGTTGTGGCTTGTGGAAACTACGCAGACCCAGGTACAAACGTAGTTGTCGGGGGGGCGCCGATGAACCAAAATATACCTCTTATCAACAGCTATATGCCGCACGACGAAGGTGAAGTCCTCCCTCCAACCAACATTGTAGAAACTGTGATTAACTCAGAGAGCAACACCAAGGGAAACATATACAGGGAGGTTCTGCCAGGTGAAGAAGGTTCGATACCCTCTCAAAGCATAAATCACTACGGAAGAAAAGAGGGGGCTCCCATGGCTTTTTATATAATGAACATAGGCCTTCAAAAAAATGGAATATCAGGGACCGTTGAAATAACGGCAACTCCGCAATATAACAACGATTATGGATTAAACGGACCCCATGGGGGGACCGATATTTTAAACCTTTTTGGTGTTGGCACGGATACTTTTTCTGGATCTACTGGAACCTCTTACGCTGGAGCCTACCTTACCGCAGGTACAGAAGAACTGGAAAGCACTAACTTTGGCATTGACCTTTGGGCTGGGGCTGGCGGTGTAAACGGCACGGGGGGTCCTAATGGGGGCTCGGGTTTTGGGATAAGAGATTTCTTTAGACAAAACATCCCATCCGTTGCCATCAACTTCATACAAGAGGGTGGACCCTTCGTTGTTCTTCCTCAAGTAAACTCAGGCCTTGAGTTGAATTCCTCTGACGGAACATCAACAGCTTGGGGAAAGTACAGGAGAATAAGTCAAACTATGTCTCAAGGTAGTATTTTTTACGTTGAGCCAGTTCACATGATGTCTTACAATTTTCATAACAAGGGTCAACGAAGCCCATCGGTAGATAACACATCTCTTCAAGACACGAGTGGAATTGTTACTAGTTACACGATTAGTGCAAATGGATTTTACAACGACGACTTTGCCTCTTCGAATGAGCTGTGTTGGGAGCAAGCGCACGATATAAACACTTATTATGTGTATCACTCTAGAGGTGAGGCTGCCGCGCCTGGCACGGGCCCAGATGACGGAGATACGACTACTCCATTCGTCAACGCTCCCCCACCCGCTCCAAACGACAGAGGCACACTTCCCCCCGACC